>Ga0307512_10000666_pt1 | contig 50740 bp, 45 predicted proteins | sample 14_EM_MG_FD_200267 | JGI IMG/M metagenome (GOLD analysis project Ga0307512, IMG submission 200267) | Populus trichocarpa ectomycorrhiza microbial communities from riparian zone in the Pacific Northwest, United States - 14_EM | ecosystem: Host-associated > Plants > Roots > Unclassified | place...
ATCTCTGAGTTCACTCGATCGTCATTTTCAGGCGCACCTCAAATTGCTCTCAAGCACCGCCTGCAGCCAGTCCAGATATAGCATGTAGATGGGTAGCTATATAGTTACATAGATACATAGATACATAGATGAGAAAACAAACTGAATACATGACTGTGATTCGAGGTGCTCCCAGACATGTTGCCGGCGCTCCCAGGTTTGTCGCTGGCGCTCCCAGTTAGTCTGAAGGCCGGCAGGAATGCCCTCCCAGGGTCTGATACTCCTGAAATTGACGCATCTAAGTTTACACTCCACATCCTCTCAGACCAGTGACTAAAATACATTTTGCTGATGCTATGCAACGCAACACGTCGCCTGGGCGACGGGTAGCGTGTAATTCTCCGTCAGAGGGTACGAGGTTCCGTCAGAGCCGTCAGAGCCGTCCGCAACACCCGGGTGTTTCTGACGGAAACTAGAGTTGTTGCTGATGATACTCCTCCATCGTCTGGTGTTCATGCACTGTGTGCCCATCTCTCTGTATATGACAGGCTGTCAAGAGCCGATAGTCTGTGTGTAGACGAGAACATACCCTGGTCCAGAATTGGTTTGTATACTGGGTGCCGTGATCTGTAGCTATGTTGCCGGGGATGCAGTGCTTGCAAATAACGTGTTCAAAGAAGAACTGGGCGTAATCTGGCAAGTCAATATCCTTCAGGCAAAGTAAGTAGACTGCCATCTGTGTCAGTCAGTTCACGATGATGAGAAATACCATCTGGCCTGATGGCATTGACTCTGGCAAGTCAGTGACGAAGTCGATCATAATGCCTTCGAATGGCCATAATGGTGTTAGCAAGGGCATGTTGACCCCATGCATAGCACGCTGATGTGCTTTGATTTGGTATCACACCTTGCAGCCACTGACAAAATTTGGTATGTGTGAGTCCATTGCTGGCCAGTAGAAATCCCTAGACCGCAGCTCAGTAGTTGCAAGAGCTCCAAAATGGCCAGACTCAGGGTTTCCATGAAAAACACTTATCACCTGTCCTCATAGGTGCATGACTGCTCGAACATATATCCTCCCCTGGTATGTTGAAGCTCCCATGACGTGTTTCGATTGGCTCACCTCTTAGACAGTATCGGTGCCATCTGTAATTGGTTGGTCCACTTGCTTTGCCAAGATGTTCACAGCCAACTTGATGGAAGCATGAGCTGGGATGATTGCTGGAAAGAGATCATCATACGGTTCCACTGACACAGTTGCCAACAGGCATGCCACAGGCATTTTATAGCCAATCTCATAGTCCAGCAGTCTGAAAGGGCCATCGGACAGGTCCTAGCTGCCTTCAACATGCTCAATGACAAAGTCATAAGCTGGAAATGTTTCCAACCACCTGGCTTGTTTTCTGGAGATCACTTTGGATTTCTGGAAGTATACAAGATTCATGTTGTCACACCAAATTGAGACCTTGTAATTGGCGCCCTCTGGGCAGTGCCGCTACAGTTTTAATGTTTCCTCAATGGCCAATAGCTCTCAATGTTAAGTGTCGTAATTCTGTTTCAGAGAAGAGCATTTCTTGTAGTAGAAATTGACCAGGCTGAGGACTCTGACACCATCGTACATAATGAGAATGCCTGCAAGTGCGATTACACTCGGGTCCTATTTGACAATGGTTCGCTTGGTTTGATTGAGATGCTGCAGGATTGGAGCCTCAGTAAAGACCGTTTTAAGCTTCCAAAATACGAATTCTGCCTCCTGGGTCCATTCCAATTTGACTTTCCCAAGGTTTTCTGACTTCTTGCATTGAGGATTGCCTTTTGGTGGCTCCCCAGCTGTATGTGCCTTCTTGAGTAGTGCAGTAAGTGGATGAGTCACCTTGGGATATATTCGGATAAACCTTTGGTAGAAGTTTGTGAATCCGGGGAGCACCTGCACACCTCTAACGAACTTCAGTGTCAGCTATTCCCTGATTGTCGAAATCTGGTCCAATTCCCTGCTGACTTCATTGGGAGTTGTGACCAACCCCAGGAAGCCGACTTCCGAAACTCCAAATTGATAGTTTTGAGCTTTGCAATTGAGACTGAATTCCTTGAGGTGTTGCGGCACTTGTCATGCATGCTCCTGATGGTCCTTCTTGTTTGTCGAACAGAGTAGTGTGTCATCGAGGTAGCATACTGCAAAATTGTCGATGAATGGCTGTATGTACCCATCCAGGAAATACTGGGATGTACCAGGTGCGTTCGTTAGGCTGAATGGCAGGATCCAGTGTTTGAGTTGGCCGTAACACGTTCCAAAAGCCATCTTGTATTCCTTACCTTCCTTGATCCGGATTAGGGAATAGGAACTGCAGAGGTCCAACATCATGAATATCCTGGGCTGGCACACACAGTCAAGCATCTCTGAGATATATATGCAAGGGAATACAGATTTATTACTGTCGCCAGATTGAGCATGTGGTAATCAACTCAAAGCTTTAACCCTGTATCTTTCTTCTTTGCAAAGAGCATTGGCGCCACCACCGGTGATGATAAACACTCAATAAACCTGTTGGCCAGGTTTGCCTTGATATAAGCCTTTAACATCCTGACATTGAACTCCAATAGATTGAAAACCCGAACATATGGCAAATTATTGCCGGGATCCAAGTCAATTGCATAGTTGGTTGACTGATGCAGTGGGTGTCTCAGCCTTTCTTCGGTTGAAAACCTCCACAAATTCTATGAATATTGCCGGGATAAGTCCTGCATCGTTTGTAAACACAATCTGGGTTGTTGTGCCAGCTCCATCGGCAAATGTTAGTTCTCAATTTGTACTAGATATGGAGCAGTAAGGAGGAACATCCAGGAGGCTGAAAAAAGAACAGTTTGCCACAGTAGGGCCAAGCCCCGCCATCTGGTTCCTCACTTCATGTCTCCACATGGTGACAACGCTTAGATGAGTATAACCTTGGGTGCCTCATTCTGGTGGCTACTGCCGCTGCTCTCTGCTCACCCATCCAGCGCCTGTGGCCTATCTCACTCACCATCAGTAAGTCCTTCCACGGTCGCTCCCAGTAGCTCTGTACAGTCTGCAACTCTTGGAAAGACTGTCCCAAAAACCTGCTCATTGGTCAGTAGATCATGACAGGCTATTGCTCCAAGTATTTGAATATGTGGGATACCGCTGCCTACTTCCAAACCAACCTCCTCCCAAGCTCCGATGCAGGTACATTTCCGGGGCATTCCCAATGGTCTACCTGGTCCACTGTCTCCACATCCACTCACCCTGGGGTTTGCGGACCCAAAGGTCGACCGCATTGCAAATTGACATCAGGATTCTTGGACTTGAAGGAAGGCAATTTCAAAACCAGGTTGTAAGCCCGCATGGGCACACCTCGCATCTCCGATTCCAGATCGGGTGATAAGTTCTACACATGGTAAACAGTGAATGCTGTTCTTCGACTGTTGCCCATGTGAGCCATTACCTAGCTATTGAGGCCTGGAGTTGCGACGGATGCTGGTTCATCCACTTGTCCTCGCCGTGTTTGCAGTTTCAGTGACATAACGATGCTTGCCGTGGTGCACTTGATGACTGCTCGCACACATTGCATTTCCCCACTTCCATCTCTCACAAAAATGTCGTGAATAATATGGGACGTGTTCGCTCTTGATGTGCCACATTAATACTTACTTGACATGAGAGCTGTTCGACTCTCTGACACAACCCTTCAGATCAGATCGAATCGATCCAGTTGTATGCTGTCCTTTGTCACCATCAAAGTCTGCATTACCAACCACTCTAAACCCAATTCCGCCTTGTCAAACCACTCCCATTGGGCCAAACGCTGGGAGAGGCGTATGAGTGTTTTGGCTCCTGATTGTTGAAAGACTGCTGTTGTTTGACTTGGTGTCCTCCGTCCCTGCTTGGAGCTAGTGTCAGGTCCTGCTGTGGTTGGTAACTTCCTTGTGAGTATTCAGTGCAGCAACTTGCCTTGTGGTTCGGAGATCTGCATCGTAAGCACATGTCGGTAGAACATTAGCATTTGAAGATTCCTGTTTAGACTGACGGCGCTGGCGGCATGTATAATAATTGTCTTCCGCCTCCTGCTTTGCGGTGTTAGTTAGATCCCATATGGCCAGATTTGCTGCCTGATGTGTCGGCTGGCTCAGAGATGAATGGCTGGAAGCAATGTATGCAGCGTTTGGAAGATGTGTCCATAGGCTGTTTCTGCTGCTGCAATTGCTGCTACTGATGCTGCTCAAGCTGCTTCGGGAAAAGCTTCGGTGCAACCATACCGGAGATAATACATCCTAGTTACCACTGTGTTACAGTTGCTTACCATAGAGTATGGCTACCTACCATGTACTTTGGCAATTAGATGAGTGTTATGGGATGGCTACATGAGTGTTACCACGGGTAATATCTAATTACAGGATGAAGCAAATCTCGCATACTGCATGCATTCTATCAACCCACTTTTTTCAATCGTCATCTCCACCACCATCACCATCACCACCATTACCATCACCACCATTACCATCACCACCATTACCATCACCACCATCAGGTATTTTACCTTTAGATTATTCCTCCATGAACTGTAAGTTATGCACCCCTGCCCACTGTCAGTGAAGCCAGGTCCACCGCTACCAGCTTGCTCCAAGTGAAGACAGATTGTCAGAGTGGTAAGTGTGAGTATGTCAGAGTGGTGAAACCAAGGATGTCAGAGTTGTGGGAGTGAAGCCAGATCCAAAGCTTCTTGCCAGCTCATAGCGAATACAGACTCTGTGCTACCAGCGAAGCCATATCCACCGCTACCAGATTGCTCCCAGCGAAGCCAGTTTCACCCTACCAGCGAAGCCAGATCCACCTGCACCAGCTTGCTCCCAGCGAACTCAGATTGTCAGAGAGGTAAGTTGCTCCCAGCGAAGCCAGTTACACCCCTACCAGCGAAGCCAAATACACCACTACCAGCACGCCCCCAGCGAAGCCAGATCCACTGCTATCAGCTTGCTCCCAGCGAAGCCAATTTCTTCCGACCAGCGAAGCCGGATCCACCCGCACCAGCTTGCTCCCAGCGAGGTCAGATTGTCAGAGTGGTAAGTGGCTCACATCGTAGCCAGTTTGACCCATTCAAGCGAAGCCAGTTTCACCCAACTAGCGAAGCCAGATCCACCTCTAGCAGCTTGCTCCCAGCATAGTCTGTTTCGCCCCTACCAGCAAAGACAGATCCACCACAACCAGCTTGCTCCCAGCGAAGCCTGTTTCACCCCTACCGGTGAAGCCAGATCCACCTGCACCAGCTGGATCCCAGCGAAGCCAGTTTTACCCCTACGAGCGATGCCAAATCCACCGCTACCAGCTTGATCCCAGCAAAGCAAGATTGTCAGACAGGTGAGAGTGAGAATATCGGAGTGATGAGACCATGCATGTCAGAGCATTAAACATGAGAATTTCAGAGTTGTGAGAGCAAACATATCAGTTGTGAATTTGAGCATGTCAGGTTTGTGGGAGTGAGCTTCCCAGAGTTGTGGGAGTGAGCTTGTCAGAGTTGCGGGAGCAAGCTTGTCAGAGTTGTGAGAGTGAGCGTGTCAGCGTTGTTGGAGCAAGCTTGTCAGTCATGGGAGTCAGAGTTGACCAAGTGGGCATGATAGAGATAAAAGAGTCCCTGTTAAAGATTCGACAAAAGTTGTCAGAGTAGCAAATAAATGAATAATTGTGATGACTATATAGTATATTCCATGAATTGCAGTATATAATACATGCGCTTCAGCTGAATAACAGTAATAATACAGTAGTGTTATCAGTAAATTACAGTTCTGCTATGGGTCAATTACCGGTGAATTATTGGGGTTACAGATAATCGCTCAGGGGTAGTTTGTATTATTTGGTATTATCAGGGTTATGGGAGGTTACTGTAGGCCATATGGCTTAGGGTAGGTTGCCTGTAACAAAATAACATTGTCCCAACAGGTGGCATCTTGTTTTCGACATGTGTATCCTCTGAAGGTGCGCTCTTCTCAAACAACTCATCAATAGTGTAATATCAGCTGCTGGCGGCCTTCATCAGCTTAACTATGTTCGTGAGCGAAGTGCAGAGGCCTGCCCACCCAACATCGTCAAGTACTACTTCATGGTGCTGTAGATTCCACCTGACCTGTCAACAATTAACTTTCAAATGATTCGAATAGGCTCAGACCGATTCTTGTTGAGGTTGTATGTTTTCCTGCATCAGCCTGATCACCATCATGTGACATTGGTCCTTATCCCCAACAGTCTTGGCCAGCACCTGTGAAAGCTGGTCAACGTCCTGTATGCATGAGTCAGATTCTGGAGATATGATGCCTGCCCAGTCTGAATGCTCTGTCATCGCAGTCTGTCTAAGTGCCAGGTATTGGTGATTGCTCCAGCTGTGCAGAAGAGTGATCATGTAATTGAGATGATCGGGTCCACCACATCAAATTCGGTGGCCATGGGAGTTGGAATTGGAGCGCCACGTGTTCAGAAATCGGTCTAGCTCTTTCCCACTGCTGCAGTATTGTATGGGGTCAACCATTTTGTAGATATTGAGTCTTAGGCCTGTGGTGCTTCGTTCAGTGTGTTTGGCATGTTCAGCAGCCCATTGATCCTGTTTGACTGCCATTTGTTCCAATTCAGCCAGCATGCTGTCCCATTCGAGTGTCTGTTCGGCTTTCCACTGGGCTTGATTTTGGATCATCATTTCCAGCATCAAACGTTTTTGAGTGGCCACATCTAGATGATCCTCATGATTAATTTGGGAATGGAGATCATGAAAATCATTGTTGATCAGGCTGTCTTTGTCTCCTTGATCACTGAGTTCATTGAGGGGGTCCTTGTCATCATCAATCTCGGCCTCAGATCAGACGATTGGAGTTGTGCATGTGGCTGTCTATGTCACTGCCTGCAGAATGTTATCACTTTCATGGATGTCAGTGCTGGGCAATTGAGTCTGCGTAGACATCTTCGGAGTCAGGTTTTTTGATTAACGTATCATTCATTTGGCGACATGTCAAAGCGGTAAATTGCAAGATCCCATGAGCGAAACATATCAAATTGGTCAAGTTCGATCCTAGTGTAAGGCCGTGTATCTGCATATGGCCATGTATGAGAGTATGTGAAAAGATTCAGTTGTACCCCTGGATATGGTGATAAAATAGCGTAGTAGGTAGATAAGATGATCCCGAGTGATCCATGTAACATTGCGGTTACCCAGCCCTGGCCACGTCTCATGCCATTGGCGAGAACCTAATCATGACTGCCATTGTACTGGCATGGCTGCATGTGCTGTGTCCAGGGCCATGTAACACCCAGTGTATATATAGTCGGCTTGCCATGAGCTATTGATCGGTAGTGAAAATCTTACCTTACCTTAGCTTACCTACCTACTACTCAATTATACTACCATATCCACGTGTGCAACCGTATCACCTCATATACATGCATACACGGCCGTACATGATTATTGCTCTGTATTTTCAGATGCACTTCACATACAGGATTTCATGAATTACCCCTTCCCGACGCGTCACGACATGCAGTCTATGCACAAGGTATGATACGAATCCAGGAGCACTTAGTGCATCAGTGAAGAGGCGAGATATGTCTATCAAATGAAGGTTAATGGTAACAGAGAAGATGGTGTATGGATTGCAGAGGCCAATCGGCCTGAGATGTATGGCGACAACTATGAACAAGAAAGTATCCAGATTTGACAGTAGCAGATTGCTGAAGCAATGAGGCTTGAAAAGAACATCCAATTTAGGTTAATGGTAGAGTTAATTGCTAGTTGATTCCGGAGGCCAACTGGCCAGGAGACATGTCAGTGACCAAGTCAGTTGAAGTCAATTGCAATGTGTGTATCATATGAGAACTCGAAGGCTACCAATGGCGGTGTCAATGCGATTCGCTAAGCTACCTTCCAATTGAGTCCGTTGATGATTAAAGGGTCAATTGCAAAGGCCATATGTCTCCAAAAGCTGCATCACTGGTAATGCCTCAGCTGGTGCTACTTCATAGATGCTGTTGAATGGTATCTGATGGGCCCAATCACATGCGAACTGTCGACCCAACACAGGCCACAATGGCACACCTGGGTGCACCGACGAGGGATCAGGGTGGGTGTTTGCGATACACGTGATTGACATCTATTGATGCTACCAATGGCAGTTGCAATAGTGATTACCTTCTACACGACTCAATTGAATTATGTATGTTATGGCGGATGTGATGAGTTTACCATAGCAGCTATGAAAAGTCTTGCAGGGCCATATACGGTTGGAAAGTACATGAGTCAACTGTGATCACAGATATGAATCCCGGTACCATTGATCTACAGAAAGGTAGAGTTCCAGATATTGGAGCAGCGATTGCAGATCGTGAGGCAGCTCTGTAAGGGAAGTAAAATCACCCCCAAATGGTATGAAATGGCTAGCAGATACCATTCGTGATTACCGTTGTCACATTATCACAGCTGGCACTTGATTAGACAACCGATTTAGATCGTTTTGAAGGGACAGCCATCTGCACCCACATTATCCAATTTCATCAATTGTACGCCAATGAGCAAACACGAATGTGACCGATATGATGGCATACATAGAGGGTTTTGAGAAATAGAATGGAGATTATTTTTATTTGTGGCTGGGATTCCAAGGATCAACAGGGCTACTGGAGAATGAACCATCTGGGCACTCTCAGGAGACCGGTGGATTTAGCAATTTTTGAGACACGCGGAATTTCAAGTGATGTGTCAAATCCCCACACAGGAATCGATAGCATTCGGTTGTTAGAGTTCCAATTTGGTACAGGAAGTATGAGATTCGTTGAGGGAGCATATTTGTACACATGGTGGCAGCAGCAGTGGACACAGTGTGTGAGATGGACACTGATAGTGGTTGGCTTGGTATCGGTCCAGGAATTCTAGCATCACCTTGCAAAGGATTTGACTTTTGGCTCTGCAACCCAAGCGTGAGTGGAAGTGGTGGCAGTGGACCACGCAGGCTATCAGGTATGCCCCGGGAATGTACCTGGATCACGGCTAGAGAGGAGGTGTGTTCTGAAGGAGGTGGCAATGTTCCAGAGATTCAAATACTTGGAGCCAATGACTTTGACGATCTACCGGCCAGTCGGGTAATTGTTTGGACATTCTTCCTAAGAGTGGGAGTTCCTATTGGGAAGGTGGGAGTGACAGTGGAATACATCTTGAGTGGTGCGGAAGGCACCAGGCACTGGACGGGCGACCAGGAAGCAGCGGTGGTTGTTGTTGCAGAAGAGTATACCGACAGTGTGGATCGTGAAGGATGGCTACCAGCATGCCGAGACACATAGGGAGTACAGGACGGTGAGGCTTGTCTTTTCCATGGGCTCACTGTTTCCAATCTGGACTCCTGGACATTCCTCCTTACCGCTCCATATCTATTATGAATTGATGATTACCATTTCCAGATGGAGCCGGCACCACAACAAAGATGGCGCCTACAGATGATGGAGGACCTATTCAGCACTATACAGAGATTTCCTGGAGGGTTTCAGCAAAGCCAAGGCAGAGACTCTCGCTCGGCATCAGTCAACTGCAAGCAATTTGGAGTCCAACTACACGATCCGATACGTGCAGATATACAATGTATTAAAGTGAAGTGGTATTCCTTCAATCGCATGGAATGAGATCATGTACTCCCAAGGCCGGATCATGTATGTGGACTTAACAATCCTATGCCATATGGACGGTCCCATGATTGGGTATTGTCTTATATTGGACGATATGTAACCGGATGGATCATCGGACTGCAATGATCAGTCAATGGAAGACAGACCTTATTGAGGTCTGTAAGAATGATATTTTAAGAGCTTACGGAGCTACAGGAGAAGTCACGGAATGCTGCCGACATGGGTGCAACTACGCACAGGGTTAAAACGAATGGCTGAAGCCAGATGACTGGCGACCAGATGGATTGTGGCCAGAGATGGATCATGGCCGCAGATGGATTGTGGCCAGAGATTGGTGACCAAACATGGATCCCATCCAGATTTGGATCAATACCAGATATGCATTGCGACTGGATATGAAACACCGGAGGTTGATTACAGGAGTTGGATCTCTTGGGATCAATTTTGGGAGATGAATGACAATCGATCTCTTTTCTGATACAAAGATGTTGAGGTTTTGATAAGATATACAATTCTCGAGATCACAACGTTCATTTTGATGTACGATGTTTTTACATGGAATCCAGAGATGCATGTACGCAATGTACCGGCAGCATGGCTCCATCGAGTACAATACGGAGCACTACTCAGTGCAGAATTCTGAGCTGTAGTCCGAGATACTGAATCATGCCTAAATGCTCCAGTTGCTATTTGGAACACGATCCAGAATCTGATCCCAAGTCACAGCCGATATGGTGATACAGCACCAGCCTTATGTGATTAATCTTTGGTGGAGAAATGATCATCAAGGAGAGGGATGACAGTGCCGGAATCACAACAACCCCTACTGTGAATTACCTCACAGGAAATGCAGGAATGAAGTACCATGAAACGCATTCGCCAATAGAGAACACTAGCAGTGGCAAGTGCATATGGAGAAGAAGCACCCATGGTACTACAAGAACCATGAAAGTGCACGCAAAGAAGTGATGGCAAATGCACCTACAGATCAATCAAGAGGCAGCATATCTGTGTAATATTCCTGAATGAAATCTCGACTCAGTCTCAGAGATCCCGACTCAGTCTAGACAATTCTGAGATACTCAGCCACTACCGGAAATCCACAGCAGAATTAAGCCTTCCCAACTGAAATGGCAACAGATGAAGTTGGAATTGATTAGTTGTCTGGGGAGCTACCATGTATAAAATGGCGATGACTGTTCCCGAATCAAAATCAACCCCTACTGCAAGCAACCACCATACTGGAAGTGCTGGGAGCAGGCACCTTGAAGCACACTCACTGGCAGAGAATTGCAGCTAGAGAGTTGTTGGTTAGTGCACCTTGGAAGAGATCAGCAGAGTCAACAAGCAAAATGATAATATGGATACCCAGATAAGTGACAGCGAGCACTCCAGGAGAAGGAGCAGAAAGAATACCCAGAGGAAAGCCGGCGAGCAATCGGCAATGATAAGTGCACCAAGCACAAAGCAGATGATAAGTGAACCTACAAGTTCCCCGACTATGAGGATGATCAGTGCAACTGCAAGACCACCGGTGAGATGATAAGAAGGACATGCGACTTTGATCTATGCCAAACAATTGCAAATATGGCTACTGAAGCGGTTCCGAGCGACACCAGAAATCATCACTGATCATACCAAATAGGTCACAAAATGGCATCACTATATACAGTCACCAAACGGCATTGCAAAAGACAGTCACTGAATGCCATTGTGAGACAGTCACGAGAAGTAACAAAAGATGATTACTGCATAGCCTTGAATGGAGGGTGCAGGAACTTAGTATTATCGGGAGCTCTACCTACCAAAGGCACCACCTTTATATATTGCCAATCAGCTTGCCGAAATGAATGCTGCACGACTATACTGGAGGCCTATAAGCCTGCTTGGCCAAAGCAGAAGGAGTTTGAATATAACCACTGACATGCATTGTGTGGGAGCCGCAGGTTGCAAGAGATGATGTCACATATCGAGGCTGGCCTACAAAGCTATGCACGAGGGTCTTGAGAGCCCAAACGCATTCGAAATGATATGGTACGAATGTCCGTAGTATGAGACGCTTTCACAATAGCTGAGAAGTCCTACATGGTTGACTGTCACTGACGGTTACGATACCAAGAGCAGAAGCTACATTTCATGCCGAGCAGTGAAGCCCACTTCATCTGTGCAGACTCAGCACCAATATGGCTTCCAAAGCAGCAACAATGATGACTGATGTGCTTGCCCTGTAGAGTTGTATATGAGGATTTGGGAAAGCATGAGTTCTAGCGCACTTGGAATATTAGTAAGTATGACTGGTTACTGGAGTACTTAGAAGATACTTATATTGATGGAATTGACGATGGTGATGGTGATGGCAATGATGAGCAGAGAGCCGAAGCCAGCAACGATGCTGCCGAGTCAAGATGGGGCTAATACTATGACTGAGGATTTCACGGAGATTCCTATGTCTAATTCTGAACGTAATCTAGACTTGGTATGAGTTATGAGTGCAAGATTGGATGGTCAGATGCGGGACTTTCCGGAAGCGGAGATGTGGAGGAGGGTGTCATTTTGGATGTACCGTCAATTCTCTTCTCTTCTCTATACTTCTTACTTTATTACATCTTACAATCTGGACCCAGGACCAATGGCATCAGCATAGGTTTTATCCATCTCCGGAGATATGTCAAGTCGAGGTAGTGATTCACTGTGCACTAGCTCCACCGAAAGGTCGTCCTAGTGGTACTGATCCCCTGTGTGACTTATGGGTTTGTATGTTTGCAAATGTAGAATGGTAATTTGAGTTTGTTCTTTCCTTCCTTCCTTCGTATGGGATTATGCAGCCCAGGGGGTCTGCATCTACAGCAGGGGATGATGTAATGGCAGGGCTGCACATGACGTGTCCAGGGCCGGGTAACATCTGCATTAAATATAGTCGGCTCACTATCAGGTTTAGGTCTCCAGCACTAAGCTTACCCTACCTCAACTTAGCCACCCACTACTCAATAATAATCAAATATCTGAGTGTGCAACTGTATCTGTTCACATACTCTCATACGCGGTCAGATCCAGATACCCAGCCTTACAGCCATTAAATATTCATTCTGTTTTGATTTTCAATGCAGTTTAAGGACATATTATATAGCCTTTTGGTGTTGGTCAGCAGAATATAAATCTTTTTACTGTTTTGAGTTTTATATAGAAGTAACTAGGTTTATTATTGTATTATACATAGTTCCATAGGATTTGGACTTTATAATAAAATTCAGCTTCTTTCTCTTACTGAATGTCAATTTCTTCTACACAATTCATTTACTATTTCAAAATATTTGGCAAAACAAAACATGTGATCTATACTTTACAGCAATTGGCAAAGTCAAGAAAATACAAAATAAAAACTGTAAAATACAATTATATCCCATATTTATAAGATATAGATAGTATTGGAAATTATTTGAAATTATCCATAAGTTTCAACCTGTTTGGAAATATAGTCTTTATACTATTGAGTGTACAATACTAAGTACATATCTTATATTTGTTATTGATTTCACAGTAAATACATCAGGACAAATGACACTATATAGCTTGCTGCTCATCAAAACATTTCTCTTGCTGTTGTAAACCTCCGTAGATTTTACACATGGTACAATATTATTCTGTTGAACTTTACCTTGATTGTATTACTCTACAGTACATGTGATTATGGGAACTTGATACAATACATTATATTGTAGTCAACAAAATTCAAACTGAGCAACAAGGTACACTTTATTATACACTTCCATGTAATTCGGAAGTATTCTGCTTATTTCACTTAATTGTACCCTTTGAGCATGATTGACTTGTACTTTAAACAATACTCTAAGAATACTCCAAAGTACACTTTGAGTTTGCCTCCAAGTATAGATTGATGTAAGCTATTATATAAGCTTTGCAGTATATTTTCAACTATATGCTCAATTGCACTACATGGTACACTACCAAGTAAGTTCTCAAGACGCTTCGAAGTATACCTTCCAGTATAGTTTCATGTATCCTCCACTATACAACTTCAAGCATATGTTCAACTTTAAATGACAGTATACTTCCAATCTATGAGACTCTGTACTCTGAAGTATACATTCATGTATCCTTCTATATATACTTTCAAGTATACGTTCAAATGTCCTTTATAGTATACTTCCAATCCAAAAGACTCTATACCCCCAAGTATACTCCCAACAGGCAAGATACTTGCAGTTCCACCTTGCTATATACTACGATGTATGCTTCTGTTTCTTCGATATATTGACTTGCTGATGTATAGGTACCAAGTACTGAAAGGTGTAAAATGGAGAGGATGTAGTGGATGATAGGTAGCAGGTGGTATATGGTTACTGAAATCATAATGTCAGTGGATTGAATAGTGTGCATATTATACTCAATGTGTCCTCTATCACAAGCACTTACAATACCTCTCAGTTCAGGTATTAACAGCTGAAGTCTTGGATTCTGCAAGCAATTCAGACAATTGGATTTTGAAGAGAACAGATCTCCAACTCATGTTTTCCAAGTGCAATCTGCTGTCTACATTCCATCAATGTATGTATATAGCTTTGTATTCTTTTGAGAATGAATGGTAATATCAGTGATGGCGATAAGAATAGTGATATCGAGTACAGTACCAGAAGCACTTAGACAAGTAGGGTGGCTATATCAATGTCAGTATTAAAGTTTCCACAGTGTTAGAGTTTTCTATTAGCGAAAACTTTCAGAAAGTCACAGTGTTCTATTAGCCAAAAGCTGTCAGTGGAACATGCTACTCCTTCTCAGTTATGGCTCTGTTCCATGTAGCCCTGACATTGGCCATATTCATACAGGCTGTCAAGCAGGCTAGTATGCAGATCTTTGCCCCGGGTTCCAAGTAGAATCTCCAGGAGGCTTTAAATGGCAAGTGGAATCTCCAGTGCATTGACTGGGATAAATGTGTACTAAATCAATCTATTAGTTGGAACTATAGACTGTAAAGATAAATATATATCCATCCTGGCTATTTGGCTATTAGCAGTATATAGTTTCCTTAGTCCATACAATTACCTGCATGGATTCAATATAGATTACTGTAGACTATTTGTTTTGCAGGGGTCTACTGAAATCTTGTTTTGAGCTGCATATATATTTACATACATATAGTGCAGTCTATAGTTGATTTGCACTTTTGCCAATATATAGTAGTTAATATTCTCTATTTAATCTATGTTATTATGCTGCCATTATGCCTTGATATATTTATTAAATTGAAATAAAATAAATAGTAACTTTAGCAAGAATGCTCTACAATAAGTATTACATCTAAATCACACAAAAACAGTATTCTTATTCAATTGAGATGATAGGTGGCAAATTGAACATTGGAAATTGATTAAAAAAAAAACAGTACCTATACAAGAAAGTGTCAAAAAGCTCTTGAGGTAAACTTCAGGTATGAGTAACTTTGCAGATTGCAGTTGTTTCAATAGGGAATGATCTAGTTGTATGAAGTGACAATACTCCATGCTCTGTGTATGCAAGCAATCTCTTATCCTCCCACTGATCCACTCGTTTCTAAGAATACACATGTTCCCAATCCTGGCCCGTGTATTCCGCAGAGCGATACCTTATATCGACCCTTCCTGCCTAACCACATGTCACGACTCCTAATAGGTTTGAGATACTTCTCGAAGAAATAAATAACCAACTTGTCATTGACCCCACTCCAAAGTGTGAACAATAGCCATTGATTCCACACCCATCGCCCTTATGTATCCATTTAACCATCATTCCTCCCAATTTGTGTTGTTTTTTCAAGTCATCAAGTATTTGCTTTGGCTCTGGGAAATTGACAGCAGGTTATCACATCGTTTCGTTGTAGCCTTCAAATCGGATCCGACACGTGTTGCCGCCTTCGTCACCCAGTGGTCTCTTATGCGGAGTAACTGCTGCGACGAGATATGAACCCTGAATAGTATTGCGTATATGTAGTACAGTTAGAATGCGTGGAGAAAGGGACTTTTCTCATGCTTGGTCTGCAGTGTACTTCTTGAGTTTGTAGACATTTTCTGTATGATGGATCGTCATGTCTGCCAGTAATTCTAATTAGATGGCATTTGGCACATGGAGCTTAATGATCTCGTAATGTCAGGTACATGGATGCTGTAGCTTCCTCTCACATAGGTCTTGGTTCGCATATGTCATTGGCAGGTCTTCAGTACTCAACACCTTGAGGTCTCTGACTTGAAGGGTGAATGGCCTTTGGCTCCTGATTGCTTTCGCTGTCTGGCCATCATGTGTCTCGTGGAACCAGTCTGGGGTATCTTGCAACAAGCCCCGTAATCGTTCAATGAATGCTGCACCTTCCAAGCCCAGCATTTTGTCACACTGCTGTTGGCCTGTCACAACGTCCAATGGAATGGATGGTGTACATTCTAGGTCCAGGTTGCACAGGCGGTGATCTGTGGATGAGTGCGTAGACGTGCTATATGCACATTCTGCAAGTGGACACATGGTTTCCCACTAGTCTTGATCGTGCGTCGTGAAAGCCTGTAGATACCATGTGACCTGCTTTTTCAAGATTCCTGACAGCCCAGGTGTTTGTGGGTGAAACACTGTTGGTATGAGTGGCTGAGTCCACAACCTCATACGTACTTCTGCCCAGATATCTGACCGAAAACGGATATCTCATTTGCTAATGATCTCTCTGGGCACACCATGATGTCGGATGATGGCCCCAAAAATGCCTGTGTTAACTCCGCGCCATCAATGGAGTTAGTGCAGGGCATCGAATGGGCACGTTAGGAGAAGTGGTCCGCGAAGGTCTCAATGCAGTTGTTTTCCCTCAATGATGTTGGCACAGCAGCATTTAAATCAACCCACACACACTCCAAGTGGCCTCAGGCAACTGGTAATGGTTTTAGCAAGCCCGCTACGTTCCCAGCCCATTGAATTATTTGCAAGCACATGTCACAGCCATTTGTGCTGTCTTGCACTCCTCTCCACATTTCTGGCCAGAAAATTCACTGTCTCATCGCCATATATGTTTTGGTGGCTCTGAAATGGCGTCCAAGTGCACAGTCATGTGCTTTTCAGTGTATTCGGTTTCTTAGGGGTGTCAGAATGTAGATCCAATGCAGCTTGTCTTTGTGTTGTTTAGGGTCCTGTTTCTGGAGGTCTAGATTGAGCAGGCCATTGCATAAGGAGAAATGGTGTCTGCAAGCCCACGCATTGCATATTGTAGCGGGAGCGGACACCCTTGGCGGCTGTTCCAGGCAATTCTTGGACACTAGCAATCATACAATATTTTTACTGCAGCTGACGTCCTGCATTGCTACAGCAACTTTGCGCAACCACTCTTTCGAATCCTGAACTACCCACTCTGTGTGTCGATACAGAGTGCCCTGGCAGTGTTTCCATCTTAACTCTGGACATCTCATCAGGGCATCAGCCGCTGGGATCATCATGCCTGGGATGCACCAGATGTCATATGTATATGTTTTAACGTTGTACAGTCCTCCATTTGTCATGCTGTGAGTTGAGGTTGTGTCTGTACAGGTCTTGAAGAGGCATGGTCTCCACGGACCATAAGATGTCTGTCTGAATGGAGATAGTAGCGCCAGTCCACAACTGTGTCCCGAATAACTAGAGGTTCTCTATCATATGTGGGGTATTGCATCTCTGCACTCTTAAATGTCCCGCTACAAATGGCAATGACTCTGGTTTCTCCATCTTGTTGCTTCTGTGACAGTACTGCTCCAACTGAATATTTGCTGGCAGCAGAATGCAGCAGGTACATGCCCCGTTTCTCTGATAGTGCCAGCATAGGAGCCTTGATGATGGCATCTTTTAAAGTTTGGAATGCCTCCTCTGCAGCTCCGGACAAGGTGACATGTACAGTTCCAATGTCCCTCAAGCCTGGCTCTCCACCTTGGCCTCGCATTTGGACATTTGTAGCCAATTGGCACATCTGGCATAAGAGCAACGCGGCATGGGCATAGTGGTGAATCAGCTTGTGGTTACAGCCTGTCAGTCCATTGAAACCCTGGACTTCCCTCACATTCGGAGGACGAGGCAATTTACCTACTGCCTCTGTCATTGAATTCATTGTGTGTACTTCTTCTTTGTTGATCTGGACACCATAAAATTCAGTTTCATTTCGGAACCACTTGCAGTTGGATTGTTTCTGCTTCTGGCCAGCTTTGTGACAGAGTTGGAGCACTGTTTGCATGGGGTCCAGATGCTCTCGTCTTCTCGAACTACAGCTTAGGACATCATCAAGGTCGACAGCTACATACATTCTGGGCTCGGGGTTAGATGCAAGCAGATGGTTCATGACTCCCATAAATTGGCTCGGAGCATTGGATAGTCCAAACGTAGAACTGTCGACTTGTCGTTGCCATACTTGAATGAAAAGGCAGTCTTCGATTAATGTCCCACACAAATCGTAATATGGTGATACCCTCAAGCTAAGTCGATCATTGAGAAGTATAATGATCCATTAAACGGTTGCACCGGTTCTTCCATATGGGGTAATGGGTTTCCATCCTCTGTGGTGATGTGGTTGATGGTGTGATAGTCTGTACACATGCTCAAGACGCCATCTTTCGTTGGTACGAATAGTACTTAGGAGCCATAATGGCTGCTGCTGGGACATATCCATCCATTCTACAGTGCTTTTTCTAAAGTATGGTGTAGTTCTACATCTTCCTTGGGTGACAGTTGGTATGGGGGTTGGAATAGAGCATTCTTACCATCTTTGGGCCATATGTAGCTTCGTAATTGAGACTTACTCAGTGTTTCGTACAACGGTTCAGCACACTGGCTACATTTCTCGTAAACTCGAAGCAGTTGTTCAAATTCATCTGGCGACTCTTCAGAGTCAGGTGTTGCCTGAGCATTCGATGGAGCATGAACCATGAATTCCTACATCAAAAGGTGGTGGCTTGTGTGACACAGCGCCATCTTACCAACTGTGTCAATGCCTATGGTGCGAGCAACATCTCATACCACATCCTCATCTACATCATTATCTGGCTGCAGCACACTGAGGTAGTTGACTTGGGCTACCCTTTCCCTGTGAAGTGATGGTACACGAGCCTGCGATATCCATACCTCTTTTGTTCAATGGTCGATGCTGTGTGGTCCACTATCATGACTAGCCCAATTCTTCTGATGACGATATCACATCCCTTCACGTCCTGGATCGTGAATCACTCTGTGTACTAATCACTGTTATCTCCAAGGCGTAGTTTCAGCCACACTGGGCATCATCGTTAATCACAATTGTGTACCCCATCATTGGCTATTTTGATAATCATCCAGCTGCCATTTCTCTCCTGTCATACCATGCTCTTCTTTTCTATCTTCTCTATTGTTGCTATTTTCACATAATTCTCCAATGCTTCATCATCATTGAGTGTCTTGTCTGTTAAACTGCTATATTTGTCATCATCCATCTTGAATCGGAGTTTCCCATTGAAATGAAGATGGCCTAAGGTATCTTTATCACCGCTTCTAAGATAATGATATCAAGTAAACCATTTCATCGAAGGGGACACAGTGGTTGTTTCAGTTTGTGGGAGTTGATTGGCAGCTAATTACTTCTGTTGCCATTTCCTGAGCCGAAATATTCTGAAGTATCATCATCATCCCCTGCACTGTAGGATAATTCTTGCACCTTAGGCACCATGGCATTGTCATTTTCCCCTCCCAAGGTCTGGGCTAAACTGAGACTCTTTTGGTTTCCTTCACCTCTGCCTCTGTAGCTGCCTTTCTTGTAACCACCACAGCATCCTCTGCACCTCTCCTCCTTCTCTTTCTCTTTCTTCTCTGTGCCTTTCTTCATGGCCACTTTCCTCTCTTTCCATGCGGCCAGGACCTTCTCCTTGTTTGGGCACGCATGGGCAAGATTGCCCAATTCTTCACCAGTTTAACAGCACTGGTCGTTGCTTCCTCCACCACCACCACATTCTCTCAGTTTTCCTTTCATTCTTTTAAAAGTCTCTTGTGTTGGTTGCTTCTTGGAGTTAAGCATCGCATCCTCTCGAGAAATGTGCCCCAGAACATTGTTAAATCACACTGTGGGTTGATTTCCCGATTTCTGAATCAAAACGAAGGAGGCTTCTGGGCTGCATACAAGTTTGAACAGGTATGAGTCGTGGACAGGTTCATTGGACAGTGGCAGATGGCGTTCTAGCCAGTGTCGAAACACTCGAAAACATTCATTTACAGTGGAAACAAGCTCACCACTATTGCATTCTAGTGACTCCTAATCTTCCTTTCAACCTGGTCACCTTATCTGGAGGGATAGATACTGCTTTGGATGTGGCTGTGAAGTCTTCCCAAGCTATGCCTGTACTTGTGTGCATTGCGAACTGGTGGTTGGCCCAAATGGCAGCTTAATCGTAAACCTGAAGCAATGCTGATGCAGCCCAACAGTTTGGCAACGAAATTCCAAACTTGTCTGTCAACCTTTACTCCTGGGCATGAGGTCCAAAGTGGAGGTGCAAGATGGATAGAAAGGAGGTAATGGCATCTCGGGTTCTTGTACCATCACAAGTCAGCAATCTGGTTGACTCGCCTTTGAATATGTTGTGGGTGGAGGTAGTTTAGAAAGTCCTGATGGGCGACGAGTTAGCCTTCACTCTGATTCCTGCCTCACTTGTTGCATCCAGTTCCATCATGGCCGTGTCTAGCGGTTCACTGATTTTATATCTCTTGTCTTCAGTGATTGCCAACGCTTTCTTGGATTCTTCAACTTCCTATAAGGCTGCACACCATTTGGCTTGCATCGAAATATTGAGTGCATTCTTGGCAGGGATCTCTTGTTTCAGCTTCACCATCTACTTTGCAGATGCATCGTCAACCAGGAGTGGTACTACAAGGTCTTTTATATTGTTGGAGGCATGTTGTGCCACTCTGTCCCACTCTGCATGTTTTCCCATCAGCACTGTTGTACGGTGGCGCATGCTCCAGCAGTTGAGTGTGTGCGGGTGTATGCCAAGGTGTGTCCATTGTATCGTGTAATCAGACATGTTGCATCGACATAAGGTAGATTGATAACTAATGGCGCCACCTTCAAATGAGGTAAGTTTCATTATAGTCCTTGGCATAGTGATATCCGTATTCCTAATCAGCTCAATACTCCTCTGTGACAGCTATCATGTCTGTTTCAAACAAAACAGTAAACAAAGGAGGACAGGAGCCAATCAAACATCATGGATCTCCTTGAAACAAATGTGCCCAATAAGTTTACTTTCTGACGGCATTCCCGATGGCATTTCCAATTCCACTTCAGATACCATCTCCGAGACCATTCCCAAAACCATTTCTGTCCATATGGAGGCCATTTCTGAGGCCATTCCCGAGTTCAATTCCGATCATTCCCATTGCAGCACACCGCGTCAAGAAACCGGGCTGTGGGAGCGGCTGTGTGAAGCAGTCAGCAAGCATCTCAGCAGTGAGTACATAGCTCACGTTAATCTGTCCATCTCTAGACTAATCTGCATGAAGATAGTACTCGGTTGCGATGTGTGCAACTGCAGTTCCACCGTAGATTCTATTTTTTATGCTTGCTATCAGTGACCGTGAATTGGAGAACACATGAGAGATAGTCGGGATGCCGATCCTGTTCAAGAGATGTGGGATCTGTGTGAGTCCCATGCAGCCTACTCCAAAGGCATATTATTGGGCATCAGTTGTGGTCTGGGCAGTCGACTTCTGTTTTCTCGATCTCCAGTCGACCGCTCCTCCCAAGGTGATGACCAGTCCACTTGTGGATTCATAGTCATCCAGGCATCCAGCATAGTCCGAATTGACATAACATTTAAGTGCAGCATCTCCTTCTCCTCCGAAACACAGACGCCAGTTCTTTGTACCGTTGAAGTATCGAAATACGGGTTTGAGAGCTACCATATGCTCATTGCTCGGGTCTTGATTGTACCGGCTGAGACCTCCGATGGCATAGGCGATATCGGGCCGTGTGGCGGTCATAGCGTACATGAGTCTACCGATCATCGATTGGTATATGGTCGGATTGCATGCTTCTTTGTCGGGCTTCCTCTTCTGAAGCTTCATCGCCATTGGCATGGTACCTGGTCTGGACTCATCCATTTTGAACTTTGCCAGGATCATCCGAATATAGCTGTGCCGATGGATGTCGATCGTGTGATGCTCCCGATTGCGTTCGATCATCATGCCAAGATAGAAGGAGACACTCCCGTGATCATGCATCCGGAATCTCTCCTTCATCCCATTGTTAATCTGCCCAATTAAGCCCTTGTTAGCAATGATAAGGAGATCATCGACGTACAGAACCACTGCGGCAATCACGATGCCTCGATCCGTATCATGGAGCACAAACAGTCCTCTGTCGACGCGTGATGCTACGAACCCAATCGAGATCACGAAGTCCTGAAAAGTGCCGTACCAACTGTGCAAAGGCTGCTTTATGCCATACAGAGACTTTCTCAAGCGGAGTACCATCTTCCGCGAAGTCTTTGACCTTGGATCATTGTATTGGCACCCAGTTTGAACCAAATGAAAATATCCTTGCGGCGGGTGCATACAGATCTCTTCTTCCAACTCAACTCCCAAGAAAGTTGAGCATACGTCCATTTGATGGATCTCGAGATCGTACATGGCGGCAATCGCGAGTGCCAGCCTAGCATGGCCCAAGTGAGCTGTCAGTGCGTACGTAGCCTGGTAGTCGATGCTTTCGATTTGGTGATTTCCTCCACGACTAGCGAGGCCTAGGACCGCTGCACATGGGCTGCTCCATCGCGCTTGATCGCGTATACCCAATGACTTGGCAAAGCCATTCTCCCTTCCGGAAGCTCCATGAAATCTCCACAGACGTGATGCTGACCAATTACATCTAACTCTTCTTTCGTCGCAGTATCCCATTTCTCTGCTGGCAGAGACTCGGTTGCTGCTGTGTAAGACTTTGGATTGATTGCATCCTCATGATCATCAGAGATGGCAGCCGCAGCATAGATAGGAATTATATCTGTGAATGTCTCATCTTCGAGAGCCAATTGTGCAGACTCTGCCAACGCAGCCTTCCCAGTGTGGTTTCAGCGACTACCTTCGGCCGGCGGCTTCCATGCATCTCCAAGGGGCTGCTCACGGGCTGCCAATTCGCGTGACTTCCTCATTGGTTTTGGAGAATTTGAAGATTAATCGTGGTCCAATGGCTCCGCCGTTTGATGTTCGGAACTTCCATCTCTGGTTGGCTGCATCACTGTGGGTTTGGGTTCCTCGCTGACATCTCTGTAGAAGTGCTCGTTCAAGCTTGCTTCTTCTGCAGCATTCAGTACTGTGTACCGCTTTGCCTCTCTGAATACCACATCCCTGAAGCGGTGAAGCATCTTGGCCAATGGATCATATACGAAGTACTGCATAGTCAATGTGCTGTACCCAACAAACATGCCGGGAGTGGCTCTGTAATCCATCTTCTTTCATTTGTCCTTCGGAATGTGCATGAAAGCCAAGCATCCGAACACATGGAGATGCTTCAAATATGGCTTCTTGCTGGACCCATGCCAGGCCTCGTACTGAGTCTAACCAACTGCTGAGTGTGTCGCAGCGCGGATCTTGAGATTGACCACCACTGAGACTGGAAATGCCCAGTACTTCATCGAAATTCCGGCATCGTCCAGCATGCATCGTATGTGTTCCATGATTGTGCAGTTCGCCTGTTCGACGACTCCATTAGACTGATGAGTGTAGCGTGTAGTCGTTTCCTTTAAGATCCCTTCTCATTATGGGTATTCTGCGAATGTCTTGGAGGTATAATCTCCGGCTCCATCTGTACGAAATTGCTTCACTTGCTTGCCCGACTCCTTTCCTGTAAGAGCTTTGTATCCTTTCAATTTCACAAGAGCTTCCGACTTGCACTTCAATATGTACTCATCTGTTGGCCTGGTGGTGTGGTCGATGAAGAGCAGCATATATTGACCTCCTCCGATGGCTGTTTCCAATGGACCGCATATGACCGAGTGCACTAGCTGCAGTGGCTGAGTGGCGTGGGAGGTCGTGAGAGTAGAGGGCTTCTGAGCTAACCTGCACTTGATGCAACCCTCTCAATCGCACTTCCCAGTCATTCTCGGAGCATCGGTGATCATCGGCATGATCTCCAACGCTTTGAGACCGACGTGTGCCAAGCGGTGGTGCCATAACATCCCCTTCGCTGCATCATGCTGAGATGCATGCGCAGTCGTCTAAAGTGCCAGCAGGCAGCCGTCATTGGTGATATTAGTGTATTTGGTCGATTCCAGAGCCTGATCCACAACACATAACCCATCGACCTGAGGTGCAGTGGCAATCAATTTGCCATTGCGATTGTAGAGGTTGAAACTGCAGTGGTTCACCGGTTCGACTTTGACATTCCTGTGCATGATCTGAGACTGTGCGATGAGGTTGAACAATCCTCGCAAATGCACCACTTCTTGAAGTATGATTGTTTCCGTCATTCAATCTGGCAGTTGACTAGTCAACCTAACACTTCCATATCCGGATGCAAAGGATGTGACCCCATTGTATCCCTTCACTTCCTCCAAATGCAGGGGATATTCAGTGTAGGTGATAAACATTGATCGACGGCCGGAGATGTGAGTCGTGCATCCGCACTCAATGAACCAATCACTGCGTGACGCATTTGAGCTAGCCGCCATCCGAGAGTTGTCGATCAAAGTGGTGTGAGTCAAAGTCGTTTCAGTCGATGCTGTGCTGCTGTGTCGGCAGCATTTCGAGGATCGCCACGTTGCTTGCTCAAGCAGTTCTCTGTGATATGCCTTCGCTGTTGGCAATGAAAGCACTTCCGCAGATCGTTCTCTTTCCTATTGTTGTCTCCCTCATTTTCTCTCTCATCCCTCTTTGGACTTTTGCCGCCTTTACCGCCTTTACTGCCATTACCAACATTGCCCCCTGTCTTAGCAAAGAGCAGAGCTTCTGGAGCAAGTGCAATATCTCTCTCCATTGCAGCTTCCTTGTAGACGAGCTTGATGACGAGCTCATCGGGCATGGTGGTCATCATGGCATTGTTGTCCATCACGAGCTCCATGAAGCCTTTCCACTCGTTGTTCCTTGGGATCCCCAGAAGGAGGTAGAAGATGTGGTCCTGCTCACTCATCCTGGCGATGGTCTTTGCAGAGTCCATATCGGCAGCATCAGTGTCAGTGGTCGATGGTGCTGTCGGTCCTGTGCAGAGATGATAATCCTTGACTTTCCAATTGATCCACGATGCATAGTTGTCGACATCTCCGCAGTCTTGTAGCCTGATGCTCCAATGGTCTTCCCTAATCTCGAAGATGTTGAGCTTCAACTTGGACTTGTAGGTGGATGCAAGCGTTTCCAAAAGCGTCTTCGCATAGTCGATGACCGTGTATTCCGCTTGGATACTCAGATCCATGCCCAGTAGGATACTTGATCTGCCAACACCATGGCGATTCATCCAGTCTTTGAAAGCGGCCTTCTCTCTAGCGGTTGCGTTTGCAGCTGGCTCTGCCGGCTTGTCATCGTATCCTTTGATGATACCATACACTGTCTTCTGCTCGAGAAGTAGGGCCATCTCGATTGCCGATTGTGCATAGAATGTGCCATTGAACTTGGTGATGGTGATCGCGGTCGAACTCATCTCGTACGATCCTGATCGTATATCGCAATCATCAGTTCTCATTGTCTCCGAGACTGTATTTATGGGAGACGTCAGGCAGCAGCCGTCAGAAGCACGTCAGTGTGAGGGGTAATTGTGTAGCATGAGGAGATGTTTCTCCATGAGGATGTTGACCTCCGCTCGACAAATGAAGTGGGGGCATTGATTGTAGGTTCCCTTGCCACACACAAGGGCTGATAGCCTGTTGTACGGTGGCGCGTTCCCGAGTAGTCGAGTGTGCGCGGGCATACGCCAAGGTGTGACTATTGTATTGTGTAACGAGACATGTGACATGTGACACTGACATAAAGTCGATTGATGACTAAATGTGCTAACTACAAAAGTGGCTAGTTACATCATAGTCCTTGGCATAGTGATATCTGTACTCCCAATCAGCTCAACAAGCACCTGCTTCTTGTTGTTCAGTTGCTTCTGGAAATCAACAAGTTCATTGGCGACTGGATGTTGTTCCCAATCAGCATTATCACTTATTAGGATTAGATTTTTGACTTGTTCTCTCCTGTCATCGTCTACCTCAAGAAACCAATTGGTAACCTCATTGGCGATGTCCTTTTGGGGGACTTCCTGTCGGCGATTAATGATCTCATTTAGGTGGGCAGGGTCATCATATGACAGCGATTTGGGGTTACGAAACCCCTCTGGCCATGTATCGGGGATGGACCCCCTAGCTCTGGGACCTCTCAACAAACACACCAGTTCGAAGCCATTGTCCATTAAACCCCCAGTGGGGTTGGGGTGTGCAGTGACAGGCACCGTGGTTGTTGTTGTCATTATGGTGTTTATTTGGGTCATAATCAATCATTTTCAGCGTCACAAAATCACCTATCATTATCTTAACTACTGTTCCTCGGATGAAATTGGGCTCCGGCCCACATACAATGCTGGAGATGCCTATCTGACAGTGTTGCTACCAATGTAGTAGTATGTACTGATAATTGTCTATTTTCTGTCAACGCAAGTGATCTTTCATTCTCCAGCCAATCCACTCAGTTGTATGGAAATGCATGTTCCGCTTTCTGGCCCATGCATCCTGCAGAGCTCCAGCCTAGGTCAATGCATCCTTTCTCTCTGCAATTGATGTATATAAATACACATTCTAGACTGTGAATACAGATTTGAATAGCAGTTAGCGAGCCTCTGTTGCATCTGAACGAAGTACAGAATACTTACTCTGTCTCTATTTATAACCACTGAAAGTTGATACTTAGATAAAATAGAAATGAATACAATATAATAAGTAATTTGAATTGTAGTAATATAACTTTGTAGCTGGAAATGACACAATTTCTAAGTGATATTTAGGAAAAGAAGAGTCTGAAAACATATAACAATGTATATGAATGACATGGAGTATACTGTAAACAGTTAGTTTGAGGTATTTGATATGGATTGGACAGATTACTGTGGCATTTACAATTTGCAGTTAAATACTTGTAAGTAAATAATTATCAGTATTTATAATTATTAGCAGTTCTTTAGATATGTACTATTTTCTACATCAAAAATGTACTACAGTGAATATCATTGTCCGCAATGTAGTTTACTGTTCTATGTGTGATTACAATATCAACTATATATTTTTCAATCTGCATATATTAATTACTTGGTTGATATCTGAATTTCCTGGGTTAATTGATTGAATATATCCCGGAAACAATTCTGATCAGGGTAAACAAATTCCTCATACAGTTCCAATTATTCGTCACTGCATTATTGGCTGATGCCATGGTACTTTGCCACATAATGCTATATTCGTTTTATAAGTATTTGAATCAACATAATTTAAGCTATATTCCAAATGTATATATTTATATATATGTTTACATTTCAGTCTCCTATAGTATTAGTAACATTGGCTGTATCATCATAGTTTCAGTCTAGAAGATTACCCAGCATATTGTATTTGAGACAATGACATGAAACATATCAAAGTTAGAAATCAATGGATATTTGGAATGAAATCCATACATAGTGATATTCAATATACATATGGATCTTTGATTATACTTAAATACAACTTATGGACTCGATTGGACAGAAAAGTAAAGATTTGGAATGTGACTGGACTTTATAATTAATTTTGTTCCTAATGTATAACAGCCATTTTCATTTCTGTCATTGTAATTATTAGGTAAAGATATATTCTTGTATATGGCTTTGTATGAAGGTATATGAGTAGATACTGTTGCAAATGTGGATGTCAATATTGTAGAGTAGTATCATGATAGTAATGATCAGATTCTGGCTAAAGATCTAACCCTCATAGTGAGCTGACAATATATTGCATGTGTCACCAGTCACTGCACATTTTATATGCAGCCATGCCATTTGATTACCAATCTCCTTAGATGCATACCTTCTGGGCTGCATTAATCTGTACAAGGGTCAGAAGAGATAGGACACAATCATACAACTATTCAATGTATGCAAATATATGAACCCATAAGTTCTACACCCACCCAGTATGGCTCAGGGCAATCTTTAGGTGGATACAGTATACAGGGAAACTTCAACTCTACTTGAGCTCTCTCTGGAGATGCTTAAAACTAGTGCTGACACCATTTGTACCAGGCCAAGATGCAACAATGTAAAGAAATAGAGAGAAGAGAAGAGAACAAAAAGAAGGATCATTGAAAGTGATACCATCCTCCATATCTCCACTTTTGGAATGGTTGTTATTCCACCATCCAATCGTATACACTATGCTCATATTGAGTCTTAGTCACCGCTGGAGTTTGTGATAGTAATTTCAGTGAAATTGCCTATTGTATAATGCGTTTCATCTTGACTCTTCAGCACTAATGGGGGCTTCTGCTCACTACTCGTCAGCACCATCAGGAGTACTGATATAGAACTAACTTGTAAGTAGCATAGTAACTGGTTATACTCTCGATGCAATCGAGTGTGCTTGCTGTTGAGCTCTCCCATTACCTCATGAATAACTCTCTGGGCATAGCAGATTAGTGAACATTCTCGTGGCTTAGGAAGCTGCTTCGGTAGTCATATCTATGCTTACCCTGCATGAATCATATGGGGTTGAATTCTGTGTATTGATTGTAGCCTCCACTCTTGGTGTCATAGCCATAGGTGGTAGTGAATCATATAGGCCCAGGTATCTATCTCTTAAGTGTCTGTTGACATGGCGATGCAATCTATATATATGCAATTGTATTTGTGCTGTCTGGAGCCATTCTGGATTGCAGAGTAGCCCAACCTTGATATATCTGAGACTATCTCTTGCGGCTGCTGGCTCTCATATGGTGTCTGTCAGTAGTTATATTTAAACATTTTCAGCATTGGCCAAGCAGGCATATTGGCCACCAGTAAGGTTGTTTGGCATTGATTGCTGTAAATGGTTTGGTAAAACATATTTGTCGGTGCCTTCACCAGATAGTGACTCTTATATTGGTGACCTAGTTTCTGCCACATTTAAGGTACTCCAATAATCATCCTTTCATAGTTGGTTTGACTGGCTGATGATACCATTGGGTGGCTGTATGTTGTGATGATGTTTGGTAGACTATTTTGAATAGTTAGAGATTATTTTCTGTGTCATCCATAACTGCTTTGGTCGACAAAAATGCACTTCTGTAATATAGTTCAAACAAACTTGATTTTCTTATCACCTTTCTGGCACATTTGCAGTTACCCTGATCATTCTTGTTGTCGGTGCACTTGTATATTCTCTTGATATCTGCCATGTGCTCACACCAGTTAACATCTCCAATTGTTGGCTAAACTTACCTGCTGGCATGTGGGTATACTTTCATCCCTTTTGAATGTGTGCTTGCTGTCACTTGTCATTTCATCTCCTAGTGTACTGTTGACTCTACGACATTTTTGCTGGTTGCCTCAGCAGGTGTTCGCATCCAATGCAAGCTCTTGGAGTGACTACAAGACGGGATGCTATCCCGAGAAGTCTCCTCAATGGTGGTTCCATCCAGCACGTTCTATGTAATCTTTGTGTGGAGCAGCAGTTGTCCTGGAATCCAGCATGGTCATCCCCCTGGTTTGTAGTATAGCTTTGTAAATGACTAATTCATTATGGCTATGACTGGTGCGATACAGGTGGGTTAGACTTGATTCTGAAGTTGATTATCAGTCGCAGAGGGGTTGCTTGGGTCTACCAAGACTGAGATGGAATCTCACTGGGAAGTTTTGACTCGAACATGTGATTTAAAAATCCATTGGGCCGTGTATTTACCATCTCCCCTGCAGGTGTAACATTGAAAATTGTCTGTTCATCATTGTTGCTTCTTCTCCATGTGCACTTGTAACTTCTATACATCTATATTGTTAAATGTGATTTATGCAGTTTCTTACCTGTGCTGTGGGTATGGTAATTGTTTATAGTCAGGGTTGTTGCAATTCCAGCACTGTTATCTTCCTCTTTGATGACTAGTGCTCTGCTGACAACTTATTTCATAAACAATCAGGATGAGTAGTTTCAGCTTGGTAGCTGTATGACTTGCAATTACTAAAGCTGAGTCACAATCTCATTTGGGATTATATACACCATCAGAACTTGTGGATATGGCTGCAACATTCAGTCAATCCCAACAGTGCTCAGTATGATGCTCCAACTATTGCTCTGAATTGTGATCACCATGGTACCAATTGGAGCTCCTCCACCAAGCCATTGTACACCTGCATATCTGTGTCCTGTTGGTATCTTGTAGCTTGAAATTAAAGTATGTGATTTCAAGAAGGGTATAGCATGTCGTAACCACAATCGCATTATATAGCAAAGGAGACTGACTGTCATCTGACTCTGGTGATCCATCTGTGGTTGAACAACTCCAGTGCTCCATCCCCAGCCATGATCCATTCCCTGGTATCCCTATCTGGTCCACCATCCCTATCCAAGATCCATCTCATGCCATGATCTGTATCCAGCTTCAATCCAACAATGTTTGGGATTCATCCCATGCTGTGATCTATCTGTGGCCATGATCTATCTCAAGACACAATCAAACTCCATCAGCTATTATCTCCTACCACGATCTCTCATATCATGATCCAACAATCTTCAGCCAATTGTTTCCACCCCGTATATCATTAGACTGATACAGTTCTCATTCTGTGATGTCTCCTGTAGCGCTGAGAGATCTAGAATGGACATTATTGCTGACATCGACCATATTCGCCAAGCATTGTCTCTTCAGCACAGTTCCATAATTCAACTGGTAACATAGTGGTAGTTATAAGAAAATCCCCTCTTAATGATTTGGTCATATGGTATGGAATCTCAAAGACTAATTTATAATCCAGTCTTGCGAGCAGATCACTTCATTCAGATTGTTCTAGTGAAACTGTTGCACTCCACTCCACTCTGATACATAGTGAATCCTCCCATATGCCAAATAGTAGCTCAGCTCAAAGCTGATTGCATTATCTATTGACCGATATGGCAGAGGCGTCACCAACTGGGCTTTCCAGTTAACCCGTATGAAATCCCCATGTATGTCTGGGATGTATCCTCCACTGTCTGTTGGCAGCAGCATTGTAACTGTACTGGCTCCATCCGGAAATGGTAGTTCTAAATTTGTGATGGATATGTCGTTGTAGAGGAATACACTGGAGTCTGGATTGAAAATAATCCTCCTGTGAAAGAGCCATGCACTGCCGTCCAGTCCTCCATCCATGGCTTGGCAAGCCGGTTGCAGTGATTCAACATCAACAGCATTGGTATACTGTCTTGACGCGACATCGCTGCAGCTCCCTGCTTGCCCATCGTGTACCTGGTGCCTATTCTATCTCAGGAGATGATATTGATAGTTACTGCTAGGAGCCCTATACAAACTCTGACTGTTAGGAAGAATGGTCTGATAACCTTATTATCAGCCAATTGATCATTGACTGCTGTGGCTCCAAGGATTGATATAAATGGAGTACAGCCACCTTTGGGACATACCTTCCCCCTTGCTGTAATCTAGGGATACTCTTGGGGCAAATCTGACGGCTGGCCAGGTTCACAAACACCATTTCCATTCAACCTCAGGTCGTAGAGCTAAAAGTTGAATGCTTTGCAAGCCGATGCTAGGATTCTGTGACTTGTACCAGAGCAACCCAGACTCCATCTCTTGTTCACACAGTGCATACACCATGGCTGTCTTGAACTGTATAAATCAGCTCACTCAGTGAATCTTGTACTTGTTACACCCAATTGGACCTGTCTTATAATCAATAACATCAATTCTCAGATTGGGATATGACAAATCAAATGGATCTATATGTGTGATCAATCCATATGGCATCTGCTCATAGCCTCAGAGTGGTGAGATGGTCCATCCTCCAGGAGCCCCATGGATCCTCAGACTTCTTCCCACAAATGCTATGATCATCCTGGTATTCCAAAAATCCTACTTCACATGCCATTGTATCGTTACATATCCAGATTCGCCCATTCACAATTACATTCCCCAGACTTGTTTGGCCAAAACACTCAGAGCAGCCACAGATGGTGTTATCCCCTCACAGCAATTCAACTCGGTTGTCCCATCAGGTGCCACTGGTGATCACAGGCAATTCCAATTGTAAATGGAATCTCCTAGCCGCTGCAGATTATTCCAGGGTCAGTTTGCTTCCCATCTGGAGCTGCCATACGATTTGCAATTGCTGGTCCACTATCCTGAACATTGCTTATCAATAAATGAAACATATTGGTAGACATCAAGATATTATTGCGTAGTTGCTGTAGGATATCCTTGCAGCATCCATGGTATAGATTACTATATCACGTTGCAAGGGTGGTTGTGATTTGGGATACTGTTGGTGGTGCTGTGTGACATGAATTGCTCATATCCTGAAAAGCTGTCCCAATCCTCCATCAGTGCAAGGAATATAATTCCAGGCGAACTGCAGTGTGCAATTGTGGAGTGGGTTATCTCAACAATCTACTCCAATTTATGTTCATAGATTCAAAATTGTATGAATTTCCAGAACTGGGCCAGCTTTGACCCAGCTTGTAATGTGATTCATCAAGATGTGTGTCCGCTGGAATTGTCCCTGTAATTAATTAATGACTCAAGTCAATGGTAACATATCCTATAGCATTGTTGCCACAACTGGTAGCAATCTATTTCTTGTATAAATCTATTGCAATTGACTGTGACCGTTTTGATCACAGATGGAAATCCTGGCTGATTAGTTTCCAAAACAACCCTGTTTTGACTCCACAACTATTAGTCTCAATTGAGGGAGAATCTGAAGCCTAGTTGTGTCTGCCATTTGCCCATGGTATTTCAGAACAGTTTGAACTAGTGAGGCATTGTGATGGATCTCTTGGCAATTTGCCTTATGTATCTGCATGAAACATTCTTTACTAATGAAATTCACAAATCTACAAAGTTAATAAGACACTTCGCTTCTCTAATACATGCTCCCTGATCTTTATTATATGTCACATGTTGTTTCCATGGTGTTATACTTTGAAATGGGGTAATATGTGAAATCCAGGATGTAAAACTTATCTAAGAATAAAGAGCAATAATGCTATAGAGGCATTCGCCTGTATATTGGCTTGTATGAAGCTTTAATAGTAGATACCATTGCAAACGTAAATGTCAATATTCTAGTGTAATATATGAGTAGTAAGGTAAGATGATCACAACATGTCAAACACTTAAGGCGAGCTGATAATATACAGCATGTGTTAGCCTGCCCTAGGTATGTTACTTGCAGCTGTGCCATTATTCATTTATCCCCACTAAGGTATGCAGTAAGATATCACTGGGGTGAATATCTGAGTTGTATATATTGTTGAATTGATTATCTTTGGAATGTATTTTATAAATGTTCTTCCACAGTATATTTCAAGATTGTAGTTGGAACAATTCCATTGGGTTCAATCAGTAACTCCAAATGTACAGTAAAATGTACTGGGTCCTGTGGAATACACAACTAACTGGTGGAAGATCGAAGCAGCTACTCTAACACACGGAATATTTTGAAATAATTGATTCAGACCTAGGTTTAGCTACTATGTAGCTGACATAGTGGTATACCTGTTGTCATACTGTATTACATGATCATATACTCTACAGAGACTCAGTTAAGTAGCAGTAGTATCTCCATCTTCATTGAGACATTGTATTATGAACAGTTCTTTGCAAATATATTAACATTGAATATATTTGATAATTATAAACAATTTGAGGTACTGTAATAATGATATTAAACAATAGTATGTCCTGAATGTAATGATTTGAAGGTTAGAACTGGTTTCTGGAAATTAATTATAGTTTGGTTTTGACCAAGTGAAAGTATGCTGATTTCAGATATGTATTGATCTTATTCTTAAAGTTAACCTACAGTACAGTCACAATTACATTAAGTCAAATTATTTAATACTGGTAAGCTGAGGTAATTCCAAGGGATAGTTTAATATTGTTAAAATTAAGAGTCAAAGTGTAGATATAAAGCCAACTAGCCAGTATCTTTTATTTGACAATATTATTTCAAGAAAAGAGACATACTGAATCCTTTAACTCTGTATACTTTTTCATTCGTAATGACATTTACAATGTAGCCTCACTGGGTCTTGTTTTTATCAGGCAGTGTAATACTGTCTGCTGCAATCTGATTCAAACTGATTGCACACAGCTCTGCTATCATATTAATGTACAATTAAAAAGCCCACTGTTATTCACTCTATATTCTAAAGGATATTCAATTTGTGATTTCATTTTTGTCATTATGATCGAAAATGCTGTTTGTTTTCTTAACATAATATAAAGCACCATCACATCTTAAATTATCAATTGCTATCACTATAGTTTCTGTGAATATATTATTTCTACTGTAAATTCTATAACTTTTGCATTGGTAGTCTCTTCTATCTATTTCCAAGAAAATTAATATATTGAATACATTATTCCTGAATATAAAACTGTACAGATTCCAATAGTTATCAGTTATCCAATATTAGGTTTTTGTGTCTACTGGACTACTCTGTTACTTGATTGAAATATTTTACAATTGTTTGTGGAATATTCTTTACAGTGTAATAAATTCTATTCATTTGTCATCAAATGTCTTAAGTAATTGAATATTCTGGTATAAGCTATTACAGTAATGTTGGAATAAGCTTTAGCAAGAATGCAACTGAGATTTGTAATGAATATTCGTATAGCACTATGAGATATTATTATGATTATCATTGTACTGCAGCATATTATACCTTCATTACCATGTATTGTAAGATGATGTAGTATATGTACTGCGATTTTAACAGTAAACAAGATTCTTCAACATTATATACAAGAAAACCTTAACATACACTAATTATTTCGAAGTATGAATTCAGATCATGACAAGTTTGTGTTGAACTACAATTATGAAATGCTTTAAGCAGGTATTATATCAGAGCAATTATATTATGAATGATGATTGAACCTACTTGTTTAGTAAAAAATTTTGTAAAGGAAAATATATTTACAAAGCTTGACAACTCCACTGTTTCCACAATGACACTTACCACTCCTGAATAGTAGTGTCTAACAATGACTACAATACCATCGATGGTGTTTCTATAAATTGAAACATATAGTTGTATACAGTTGTCAATAGTTTTGACATATTAATTAACTTAGAACAAGGAGTATACACCATGGATAACTTGATTTGACATTGATAATGACAGTATACAATCTTCAGGAGGCGATCAATAGTGGTTATACGAGATTTTTAGTACTATCCTTCCTGGCAGTAGTTGCAAATCTACTGGGCAAAGTGTGGTGCTGATATTTTGCCTTACAATCCCAGTCTGATTAATATACCTCTGCTAATGGTATTACTCATATAGTCACTGATAATCTTCGCAATAAAAGTGCCCTCTGATATCGCCTCTGACAATTTCAGCTCTGATAAATGTCGCTCTGATATATTCCGCCTTGACACTGTATCTGACAATCCTGACCCTGACAAACATGACTCTGACATGTACTCTCTACTATCATCTGGTGATCCACTCTGGAATATATATAACTAATGTATGTGATGCAAATATACACTTTTGCTCTGATGTATACATCCCCAATAATGTACAAAATCTGGTACTGACAAGTTCCAGCTTGAAATGCCAGGTATTCCTGTTGAGATCAACATATCTGATACATCTAGTGTATTATATCATATACTTTGAAAAAAACATACTGATTGAATATGTATTGCATAGTTTTACTACTCAGAAGAAACTGTATGGATATAAGAACCAAGAATCATCTGCAATCCAGTATAGTCCTTGTGTATTGTCACAAATGATCATTCCAAGGTTTCTGTTTCACATTCCAGAGGTTAAGTACTGCAAATCAATCACTTACAATCGGTCATAATATACTCTCTAACATATTACATTCCAATTTACATTCTCACCACCTATAACAATTCTATTACTAAAACATTCAGTGTACAGCTATTTAACAGAGCAATGTCATTACCCATGTTGCAAACCATTGATTTGTGATGCTTGATTTCCTGGTATCAAAATATGATCAAATTAATTATCCTGTCAGCACAACTTTTCCAGACTTGCAACCACAATTGCACTTGGATTATCATACTGCTGTATAGTTCGCGTGACACAGAGTGGTCAGAATATCTTTTGATGGATAATTAAAACATCCTGAGATTCAGTGGTTGGAAGGTCTACACTGGTCCAGATTTATGCGACCAATATAACAAAATTGAAAGTTAGCTAGTGAATGATCTCTGATATCCTGACACTGCTTGGAAATATTTGAGCTGCAGTTGTATTGTATTTGTTTATCACTCAATGGATATAAGGTATCGAACTAGGTGATAATTTGTTAGATGCCAACCAATCCCCCACAAGAGGTTTTTTGACATCATCTGCCATTGGAAACAGGGGATCTGATATAAAACAATATGGTTGAACACTGGCTGTTGACTCGATATCAATTAGATGCAGATTGCATTACAACATCTGAAAAGTTTAGTAAACATTATTGAAAGAATGGAAGCCATCCTTGATGAGGTTTTGATGAGAGGCTACAAAAATTTCAGTATCATTGTCATTGGCAGAGCTTGTTTCCCTATTACATTCAATATAGTGGAGAAGGGAATGGATTTTGTGTAACTGCCACTGACTGTGACTGTTGCAGTATGGTAGAAAGAGATCGACATTATGGCAGAGGGGACTGAGTGAACCTGATGTGTATTTGAGCACAGTTTCAGTATGGGAATGGCTGTTGGTAATGAATATACAGTCAGTCACACATTGGATAAACTTAAAGTTGTTAGAATTTCCATTACACAGTGGGGCAATCACTGCAAGCCAGACTTTCACCATGTTCTTGTACTCAGCACTGATATTCATTTTCACACACTTAGGTTGTTTCCAATCAGGCAAATATCAGAAAAGCAAAAAATTATAGGGAATCATTCACCCATTAGGTTTGAATATTTTTCCTGGCTTCAAATATGTTGCAGAAAACCAGCAAACCATTTCTACATATTTCCTTTCAATAATCCCTTTAGTAGTTGGCTCAACCAGATACAATTCATGCAATAATATTTATGATATTCTACATGGAAACCTGCAAAATTTGATCAGTTGGTTCACTTCCACAGTGCTACCTATCCACCTGCTGTTGTTAAGAAATCAAGGAATTTTGGGAAGTGTACTACCAGGGCTGGTAGAGAAAGCCAGAAATATTTTCCTGGCATATCTCGTATCAAGGGTGCCAACTATGTGTGACTAATGTTATGATTCACCGCTAAGTATATGCTGTATGTGAAAGTCCATTCCAGTAAAATATGTCATAAGTTGAGCTGTTTGCAATCTGATCCACAGTTCTACACTTTACTGTCTTCTGTAAAGTATTTATCATTGTTATAATAAATATATCAATGGTGCACTGAATGGGGTTAGTTTTTGATCACTTGCAATATTTCAGTAATAAATCTATTATGATCAATCCTTTTGTACCGATTTATTCAATCTTCTCCTTAAAGATGTTCCTAAAACTGCCATAAGCCAGCCCACCCAATGGGTGAGTATTTAGTGTAGAGTGTACAGTGTTGTCACTGTCTAGTATAATGGAGCCAACTGATGGTCCCTCATGCAAAGATTTCCAGATTGAGTTAGCAATGATTGATGACATTTCAATATTTATTGAAATCCCATCAACACTGAACCTTATACTTATGATAGAATACCTGTTATAATATGAAAAAATGTTGCCATGCTATCTGAAACAATCTGACCCTGACACTTTCTAATGTCCTCTGAAACTTGCTCTCTCCAACAATCTGACTCTGATGTTCTCTAAAATATTCTACAATATGTATTCTTTAATACATACTCTGATACATACTCTTGGATATACGCTCTGAATATTACACCTTCCATAACAAGTTCTCTCTGGTACATTCTCACACGCTGTTGGACATGATCACACTAATGTGTTCTCTCTATTGTACTCTGCCATTCTAACTCACCCAAGCACATTGAGAATCTTACAAGATACAATTACTTAGACACAACCAGGACACTTGGCTGTGTTTCCTACCACCAATCCACTGTTCACATCTCGGACTATAGACATTCAACACTGAAGTCAGTATGTTTGGCCAATATGCATGAGAGTCAGTCCTCAAAGCAGGGATGTCCTAGAATATATGATATTACTGCAATGGGATTCCAATACTAGTAGAGAGTAGCTTTTTATTCAATAACTATATTGGTTGGCTACATCAACATCTGTGTCAAAGCTTTAACAGACATACAGCCTTCTATTGGCCAAAGCTTCTGCAAGGTCAGAGTTTTCATTTGGGGAACAGCTTCCAGTGGAAACCTGTACTCCTGAAGTGTGGCTTTGTCAAGCATGGCTCTCTCATGTAGGCTCCCAAGCGGGCCATCAAGCAGGCTTTCCAGCTGGCTCTCAAGTGCCAATGGGCTGTATAGTGGACTGGCAATGATAGTGTAACCTGTATAGCCACAATGACTCCAGACAGTAATGACTGGTATGTGTCAATCTCTAGCGACAAACTGTATTAAGTTACATAGACCCACACGTCTATCTCTGTGAATCGACCATTGATAACTATAAGCAGCGCATCACACTGGGGTCCAACGGAGGCTGTGTTTAAGCTACATGGGTACACGTGTATGCATAGTGCAGGTGATTTCAATTTGCACTTTGCAGATGATGTACATGTAGTCGTTCTTGCTGCTGACAGTGCTCGAGCTGAACTTGAGGATCACCTGCAAACAGCAATTGTGTGAACTAGGATATGCAATTCGAGTTCGTGATTGAGTGCACCTAGATATGCATTTTGGAGAAAGGAATAGTACGAGGTAGTAGATGTATTGGAGAGGGCGATGGAGTTAGATTGGAGATGAACTTGGACAATGTGATTGAGCATGGTTGGAAATGCGCTGACAGGTGGTGACCGGGTGAGTAATAGATGAACTTGAAGGCCATTCACCGGCAATATAGGAGATGCTGGAGACCATGATGAATGGCGGTGGAGATGCAGTTAGAGGCAGTGATCGAGTGAACTGGGAGGCATACTTGGAGATTAAATTGTATCAGGTTGATCTGGAGGTGATTGATCAAATGGGAGGGTTGAAGGGAGCTGAGACTCTAATCATATGATAACTCTCAATCATGGGATTTTGTTGAGAGTCAACTTTACCTTGGCACCCATCTATGAAAGACTTGATGGGGACAGTTGTTTGGTAGGGAGGAATGCTGGGAACTGGGATGATATACCGACTGTCAGGGAACCACTCAGAAATGGAGATGCTATTCATTGGTTAACTCAAATTTTTACCCATACACAGAGGAAAGAATCACAATGTTTGCTCAGATGCGATATGAGTGATGAGTGACTGGCTGAGAGTAGAAGATAGTCAATCATCAGTGACTACTGTACTCAGTGTAACATAATCATGATAATTTAGAATGATAGCAGGGGATTATCTAACTTTGTGTTCTCCTGTAATGGTAGACTTAAGCACATGAAAGAGAGGGATGGAGGAGGATTTGGGAAAACATAATAAAAATCTGCATCAGCAAAAACTACATTTCCTTCATCAAATTTATTTAGTGTATTGTACCCACAAACTCAAAAAAAATGAAATCGAGGTTTCCCTGAAATATGGCATTGCTTTAACGTTCTAGAGTGTTCATTGAGTTGTTGTGGTGATGCTGGTTGCCAGCGTCACAACTATTGTATCAACTTTTGCGAATGGGACAACAAGTACTGGATGAATGGTACACACATCCTTTGGCAATATCGCAAAACATCTCTTGGCATACTCCTACATCGCCCGATTTGATTTGGCCTCATGATGATGATGGTACTCGCTCTGTATATTTGATGAATTGTGCAGTTCTTGTTTTTAAACACCCTCAGAGCTTAATTTGACAAATCACAGTTACCATGCAGAAGTGGTTCATGATATTTAATTTGTTGATACAACATGGTTCAGTACCTCACAGTTGTTCAACCATCACGGGAGGGTTATGCATGATTGCGAATATAGTTTCACGCGTTTGAGATCAGACTTCAGTAAACAATCAGTGATATTACATTGACTACTATTATGATATATCGACGAAACCTGGAATAAAATAGCACACACAGCAATTCCTAGATCTGATCACTGACACCATTCCTAACCTCCAAGCGACATCGCACCCTGTACAAGAGTACCTCCATCTCCTAATCCCGTATTCTCAATGCCGGTGATGTTCGTGATGTCCTCCTGTTGCAGTTGCTCCCACTGCAGGGGACGGGCTGGCTGCTGCTGGAGATGACAGACCCACCCATCGGCAGAACAGCTGAGAATTGTGTGTCCTGTTGGAAACGGTGCCAGACGGTCACTTCGGGTCTGGGTCCGGGTCCAAACTGAACTGTCTCCAAATGTGCTGTCAGGATTGTCAATCCACCCAAACCGTCAACTCGGGTAGGGTTCAATGGAAATTGGCGAACTCAGCTGCATTGGGTGGGTTGTCAGTGGGTCGCCCAGCGGGTCCATCTATAGATTCATATAAGAATTTGGATTTTGCAGTTTGATAATAGTGGCTGATCAAAATCGTGTATACAACAGCCAATAATTTGTTATTACATGTCTGGCAGGTTGCGATATAGATTATTTTGGAATCGGTGTTTTTCCGTTGATAGATTGTATTATTGCCTATGAAGGTGGTCAACAGTTCTTTTATGTGCTCGAATATCCACACAATGCCTTGATTACCAATTATGCAAGACCAAAAATTGTTCACCCTCTGTTGACGCTCATTTTCAGGATGCAGCAGGGAGTGTGTCGCTGCTGTTTTGGCCGCTAAAGGCTGCCAATGTCTCATCAACGGATGTCTGCAACCAATCAGATCTTAGGTTACCCAAGATGCAAACCTAAAAATGGTTGACACTCCGTTGATGCTCATTCTCAGAATGGGGCAGTGACCGTGTTGCTGCCTGTTTTGCCTATACAAGCTGCCAATATGACAGTTGTGCCTAAGAGCGACCAAATCACTATTAAATTACCATACTTACGAGACCAAAAATCGTTGACCCTCTGTTGACACTCATTCTTAGAATCGACCAGTGACCTTATTGGTACCTCTTTTGCCGATCAAAGCTGCCAATACATCGGTTATGCCTAACAGCAACCAAATCACTATTCAATTACCATACTTACAAGACCAAAAATTGTTCACGCTCAGTTGACCCTCATTTTAATGTATTGTCCATTCAACATCTGCTGCCATCGATAATTGTGTTCATAATGTTTTCAACTTATTCTTTGTCTTTCTGCAAGATTGATACTAGGCCATGTGGCAAAGCCGAGCCCGGTAATATTTTTGCACTGTTTGCTCTCATACCTTCAAAATTAATATATCTTGCAAAAATAGTCATTGTACCTGCTATACATCTGTATATGAACCGATATTTCAATTGACTGCTCACCATTCACTTATAATATATCTCTAAATGAAACTCCTGGTCAAGCTACATAAAGAATCTGGTGAAACATATTGACGCATCCTGTCTTACTTTTTCATAATTCCTCTATTCCTCCTTGATGCCAATATATTGACCATCACCACCACCTGTTCAGCCTAACTCTTCGACTTCCGTGTTGGCTGAATCAATCCGGGATCGTTGTGTGGCACTCACATCCAGCTGCTCGGGGTGTTCCTGATCATCAATGCCATATTCTCGATCCATATTAGATTCAACGTCTGCCTGGCAATCGTCTTCGCTGTCATTTGGACTATCCAATACTCCATGCAGCGTAGCCAATGGTTGGTGTCCAAAATGCTTTCAGATGCGATGTCCTCCTCACTTTCGACAGGATGACGGTCTATGCGTCTGATTCGGTGGACATTCAATAGTTGAGTTCATCCTCCAGGGAGGTCCTTTGCAGACAAAGCTGGTGGCGAAGGTGATCTTTCTGACAATTTGAATGCAGCCACACCATCATGTTAGGAGAGTGATCAGGATGCTTTGAAGATCTCTTATGTATCCGAAATGAACCCTACGGCTGTCAACATCTGGATTTGAGCATGAGATTCCCTCTGTGTAGCACATAGGTTTTGGCTGCCCTGCCACATCTCCAAACCGTTGTGGACCTTGGCCATTCTGTGCAATGTGCTTTGCTCTGCCACTCTCTCTTCATTTCCGTGTGATTTTCTGTGTTCGCCGCAACCAACGCTGGGTCATTGCTTGGCAATATCCCGTTACTGGCTGGGGTACATAGCCTTGCAACCCCATTTTTGCGAAAGGTCTCGCGTGTGGTTTTTCATTGCCTCCAGCCAATAACACCTCGCCCAAAGGAACAATGGCCTCCACTCCAACACTATGTGGTATGATAGAGAATATTCCTCGTGCCACGTTGGAGAGATCAGCGTGCTTTGGGTGTATATCTTCTTGTTGTTGCCACCAGGTGGTGATACCCGGTAACCAAAATGTACTGCTAATCTCCATTGGGTCGGAGTGGTAATCATTGACATTTGGATTAACTTGCCCCCAGTCCTGTGGTGATTCAGGCAGTGAATTCCAATAGAGCATCGCAGCTGGCCTTAAGAGTGCAGTGCAATCCCTTCGTTCGGGTGTGGTTTCAGCCTCATTGTTAGGCGTTCAGTATTCTTCATCATCGCTGGACAAATCATATGGATCAAAGGAAGATTGACTTGAACCGGAAGCCGTTGCAGAGGGGAAGCCATGGTTGCTCGCTATGCTTTCAGGTTTAATGACCAGCACAAGTCTACATTTGGGGCAGTATTCATTCTCCACATACTTCAGAAATGACTCTTGGTATTGGGTGGTATATGAAGTTTGGTCCTCAGGGTTAATATCCATTCCTGTGTCCCAGTTCTTAAATGATCATAACTTTCGGAAACGATCTGAGATATGTGCGGGAATGAGATTTAATACCGTTGTGGAGGTAATTTTAGCATATCATTTGGACATCATCTGTTGTGCTAGGTTCACGGCGAAGTACAAGTGTTGCGTCAAGGGCGTCTTCTTCGTATCGAAAGCTCGCATAATGCCATCCATATGGTCAAACATGTCATTGTAGACTGTGATAATGTGATGCAATGTGACCTTATGCCGCTTCAACATCCAGAGGGTCCAATATTGGAATGGCCTCAAAACTTCCAAGACGTACTTGACAATGCTCCAGATCAGCAAAAAACATTTCCGTCCGGGCGGAATGGCTCCGTCAGAGTGGACTCGCTCCATCAGAGCCGTCAGAGAAACCTTGGTGGCGGATTGCTCCGCACCCGGCGTCAAGACCATGCGTCGCGTCACATATCGCCCTTCGATCACCGTTTTACTGTTTCTTCTCGCTCTGTCAGTCTCCTATGTTAAACAAACACTCTGGCATTGTGGCCAACTGTGACCATACGTTGGAATGGGTTCATGAGGTACACGCTTGCATCGGGATTGCAATGCAATGGGTGATGCTGCGAAAATCTCTCCTCACGTTCCTTCTACATTACGCTCGAGGAGCGTAGGAAGGTGAGAAGATAAGATACTACCCGGCCGTGAGGTTCCACGGAATTGAGTGGATCCCGGACAGTGCGAGTGAGACCAAAAGTTCGGAAAGATAGAGTCTGAATTTTCATTGTATGATTAGAGGAGATGGAAATGAGATGATGTCTATCTACTCCGGGGTCTGCCGAATATATACTCCCTGTCACTCGGTCCACCTCCGTTACCCCTGTATCTCCGTACAACCGCCGTCGCTCCTTGAAGATGTACTTGATCGCGCATGTTGGAGATGCACTTGGAGACGGAGATCGAATGAACTCAGCGATGCACTTGGAGGCCGAGATCGAGTGAACTCAGAAGATGAACTTGGAGGCCGTGATCGATCGAGTTTGGAGATACACTCTGAGGCTGTGACTGAGCGAGTTTGCAGATGCACTTGCAGGCTATGATCGAGTGATATTGGAGGAGTACTTGGAGGCTGTCGATTTGGAGGGAGGCGCGACGGCAGCTGAGACTCTATTCATTGGTTAACTTGTAATTGGATGAGAAACTGGCTGGGAGCGGGGGACTGTCGATCTTGGGATGATGCTGTACTTGGTGTATGCTGAACTCTGTGTTAACTCATGATTATAGGACGGAGAGATAGAGAGGGATGACTTAAATTCGTGTTCTTAGGTGATGGTAGAATTGAGCACAAGAAAGTGAGAGATCGGGGGAAATCATCATGAGAAACTGGGACTTAGAAAATTTCGTGTGCGAATCAATTGAACATCCCCGATATGACAGGCAAGAGTCCCGATCCGGCGCGAACTAACACCGATACGAGGTCTTCCCAACCCAATCAGGCAAGTCGTACCACGGATTTCTCATGTCCGCTCGTATCCTCCATACCATCCTCATCTGCATCCCCCATCTCTCTCTTTCTCGTCCACAACTCAACCATCATCGCAGAACACAAAGTTGAGTCATCTCTCCCTATCTCTCCATGACATGATCATGGGTTGGCACCGAGTACAGCATACACCGAGTACAGCATCCACCCAAGATTGTTTGTCTTCCCTGCATTCTCATGATTACGAGTTGACCCCTGAATGTAGCTTCAGCTTCCGGCGTACCTCCCTTCACGATCGACCGCCATCAGCCAGCTCTCCATGACAGCTCAAAGGTAAAGTCACATCGTCACATTCCCACGGATGTGAGTTAACTAACTGATGAATAGAGTCTCAGCACCGGGCGCGCCGTCCATCGACCGCCTCCAAGTACTCATCCAATCTCACATCATCACGGCCTCCAAGTGCATCTCCAAACTCGCTCAATCACAGCCTCCGAGTGCATCTCCAAACTCGGTCAATCACAGCCACCAAGTGTATCTCCAAACTCGCTAGATTACGGCCTCCAAGTTCGCACAATCACGGCCTCCAAGTGCATCTCTGAGTTCACTTGATCTTGGCCTCCAAGTGGATCTCTGAGTTCACTCGATCTCGGCCTCCAAGTGCATATCTCAACTCGCTCGATCAGGGCTTCCAAGCATATCATCAATGAGCGACGGCGGGTGTACGGAGATTCACGGGTAACGGAGGTGTAGATAGGTAGCTATATAGATACATAGATACATATATGAGAATACAAACTGAATGCATAAGTTTTGAAAATCGTTGAACGATAAGTTGTAGCTATGATTTCGAGGCGCACCAGCAGCATTCCCAAAGATCCGGCGGCTGGAGAAAGACATACACATCGCCAGGCGTTAAACATTGCCAGGCGTTGTGTAAACGGCGTCAGCATAACTGCAGCCACAGCGAAGAGTGTAACACACCTGTCGTTCTGATGGTGCTTATACGTCACCACACAGTACAGGAGGTATGTGTGCAACGGGTGGTGTGTGATTCTCCGGCAGATGGTACGATGTTCCGTCAGAGCCGTCAGAGCAGTCTGGAACACCCGGGTGTTTCTGACGGAAACTAGGGTCGTTGCTGATGCATTCATACTGTGTTGTGAAGAGTGGCTGGTAGTCACAGAATTTCGGATTCTGGAGCCACTCGCGGTTGAATTCTCATAATCAGCTGGCTCGCTCAAGCAACTCCGCTGTCCAATTCCATTGTGGGTTCGCATCCATGATTGGTTGTACCACAATGTGGACCTTCGAATTATGACAGTTAATGAACTCATTTCAGCGACCAGGTGTCAGCGTAATCACTATAGGAAGCATTCGCTGGTATATGAAGGTCAGTTTCCGGACTTTTGAAATATCTTGAAATAGGTACATCAGCAACAACTCTCGTTTCCGTCAGAAACACCCGGGTGTTCCGGACAGCTCTGACGGCTCTGACGGAACCTCGTACCCTCTGATGGAGAATTAGATGCTGCCCGTCGCCCAGGCGACGGGTCGTGTTGCATAGCATCAGCAAAATGTATTTTAGTCACTGCAAGCCTCCAGGAGTGTCTGAGAGGATGCAGAGTGTAAACTTAGATGCGTCAATTTCAGGAGAGTATCCGACCCTAGGAGGGCATTCCTGCCGACCTTCAGAGTAACTGGGAGCGCCGACAACAAGCCTGGGAGCGCCGATGCCACACCTGGGAGCATCTGGAAGTGCTGGCGACATGTCTGGGAGCACCTCGAATCACAGTCATGTATTCAGTTTGTATTCTCATCTACGTATCTATGTATCTATAGAGCTACCCATCTACACATGCTATATCTGGACTGGCTGCAGGCGGTGCTTGAGAGCGATTCAAGGTGTGCCTGAAAATGACGATCGAGTGAAGTCAGAGATACACTCCGAGGACGTGATCGAGCGACTTTGAAGATGCACTTGGAGGCGGTAATCGAGCGAGTTTGGAGATACACTTGGAGGCCGTGATGGAGCGAGTTTGGAGATATGCACTTGGAGGCCATGGTCATGCAAACTTACAGGCCGTGATCGAGCGAGTCTGGAGATACACTTGGAGGCCGTGATCGAGCAACTTTGGAGATGCACTTGGAGGCTGTGATCGAGCGAGTTTGGAGATGCGCTTGGAGGCAGTAATCAAGCGAGATTGGACGAGTACTTGGAGGCGGCCCATGGACAGCGCGCCGGGACTCAATTCATCAGTTTGTTAACTCGCAACCGTGGGAATGTGACAATGTGACTTTACCTTTGAAGTTCTTATGGAGAACTGGCTGGTGGCGGTCGATCGGTAGGGAGGTACGCCGGAAGCTGAAGCTACATTCAGGGGTCAACTCAAGATCTGGCTGGGAGCGGGAGACTGTCGATCTTGGGCTGATGCTGTACTTGGTGTATGCTGTACTTGGTGTTAACTTATGATTATGGCATGGAGAGATAGAGAGGGATGACTTAGCTTTGTGTTCTTGCGATGATGGTAGAGTTGTGGATGAGAAAGAGAGGGATGGAGGATGAAGATGAGAACGATATGGAGGATACAAGCGGCTATGAGGAATCAGGAGTATGACTTGCCTGATTGGGTTAGAAGACCTTGTATGGGTGTTAGTACCCGCCGGATCGGGACTCGTACCTGCCGTATCGGGGATGGTCAATTGACTCCCACACGACATTCTCTAAGTCCCAGTTTCTCATGATGATTTCCCTCATCTCCTCTGATCTCTCTCTTTCTTGTGCTCAACACTACCATCACCTAAGAACACGAAGTTAAGTCATCCCTCTCTATCTCTCCATGCCATAACCATGAGTTAACACCGAGTACAGCATACACCAAGTACAGCATCATCCCAACATCTATGGTCTCCCGCTCCCAGCCAGTTTCTCATCTCTCGGCGGATGTTGTACTCAACTGTCTACATTCCCACAATTCCAAGTTAACAAATGAATAGAGTCTCAGCTGCCGTCACGCCTCCCTCCAAATGGACCGCCTCCAAGTACTCCTCCAATCTCACTCGATCATAGCCTGCAAGTGCATCTCCAAACTCGCTCGGTCACAACCTCAGAGTGCATCGCTAAACTCGCTCGATCACGGCCTCCAAGTGCATCTTCTGAGTTCACTCAGTCCCGGCCTACAAGTGTATCTTCAGACTCGCTCTATTACGGCCTGCAAGTTCGCACGATCATCGCCTTCAAGTGCATCTCCAAACACGCTGGATCTCAGTCTCCAAGTGCATATCCAAACTCGCTCAATCACGGCCTCCAAGTGCATCTCTGAGTTCACTCGATCTCCGTCTCCAAGTGCCTCTCAAACATGCTCGATCACGTACATCTTCAAGGAGCGATGGCGGTTGTATGGAGATTCAGGGGTAACGAAGGTGGACAGAGTGACGGGGAGTATGTGTTCGGCAGACCCCGGAGTAGATAGACATCATCACATTTCCATCTCCTCTGATCATACAATGACAATTCACACTCTATCGTTCCCAACTTTGGGTCTCACTCGCTCTATCCGAGATTTCGTGGATCCGTGCAATTGCGTGGATCCTCACGGCCGGGTAGTATCATATCTTCTCACCTTCGAACGCTCCTCGAGCTTGATGTAGAAGCAACGCGAGGAGAGATTTCTGCAGCGTCACCTATTGCAATCCCGATGTAAATGTGCACCCAATGAACCCATTCCGACGTATGGTCACAGTTGGCCACAACGCCAGAGTGTTTGTTCAAAATAGGTGACCGACAGAGCGAGAAGAAACGGTTAAACGGCGATCGGAGGGCGATATGCAACGTGACGCGTTGCATTGACGCCGGGCGGAGAGGAATCCGCCACCGTGGTGTCTCTGAAAGCTCTGACGGAGCCATTCCGCCCGGACGGAACTGTTTTTTGCTGATGTACTTTCTCAATTATCTTTGCTTAAGCTGGTCTCATGGCCGACACCATGTTGATTCAAGCAGTGCCCTTATTTCAAAGTCTTTGACTCTTCCCACTGTCTGTGCTTTCATTCTATCCAAATTTGTGATCATGCTCATGGGCTTCCCAAGACTTGGTGTGGCCTTTTACACCGAGACTGTTCATGAATGCACCTACAGCCAGCTGTACTCCATGCGCCATGGATGGTATGTGGTTCCTCAATGCTGGCCACTCAATTCCGGAGGCCTCAAGGGTTGATTGCAGCTAACCAGTCATCGAGTAATTTGAGGAAGCAGTATCAGTTGCAATTCCAAGCAAACGGCCCTGGGTAAGCTCACAACGTCCAAGAACATCCTTTCAATGTACAGCTAGCCTTGCTCCAGTATGTTGGCCCCCGACCTGTCATTTTTAATTAGCCTTGGGAAAAATGAAAGGAATAGGCGATCAACCTCATTGAAAGTGAGTTGTACTTCTCGCGATGCCCAATTTGGATCCTTATAGTAAGCTATGATGCACGTTATCATTAATTTGTTCGTTGATATCCACCCATCCAATGCTAAAGTCACTATATTTCATGAAGGCAATTGCTTCATAATTGCATCCACGGTCATTGAGTAGTCCCTCTGGCAAATGTTTCTATGGGTAGTGGCAGATGGCAGCACTAGGTCAATTGATAATGGTAGATAACACCATTGTAGCCCGAGATTTGATATAGCATTCCACGGACTATGAGCCGAAACATATGCTCACATGAGGTCGTTATTCCAGTTGTCTTGGTGAAATTCTGATGTTTCATAGTTCTTTGCTGCCAGTTTGGAGCGTTTTGTCTTTCAATTCAGTTAATATGAATCAAACTTGAACGTCCAATATGTAAATCCTTTGCTAACTTACTATTGCAATTCCTCGACTTCCTTGTCTCCTCAGGATGGTCAAAGCTGTATCATTGACCGTTGAACAAGTCAATTCGGTAACTTCCGACTTTGTTACTTCATTGAACTTTGCGATGTGAGCTGTTGTGAGCAAGTGTTTCCCGATTGAGCTGGTGCCATGTTCGAATGGGTGGCGAAGAACTTGATCACAACCAGTTCATATGATGCAAGGGCTGCCGGTGTCCTCAATTCCGCAACGCAAATCAAATGGCCACGAAGGAGCAAGTTTAGAAGTATTCAAAACATTAGGACGTTTCAAACATACATTCATTGAAAACCACGAAGCATCAACTAAGATTTGCAAAGTAAGGTTGCTCAAATCACGAATACAGACGCGTTCATTTTTGGATAAGATCATGACTTCTAACAATGGGGTATTTAAACATTGTGAATCCGACATCGTGGGAGGAATTTAATAGCTGAGTAATTCGACTGGAGGGACAGCCAGAAGTTACATTATATTCAAGTAGACTGCGGGTTGTTAAATGTTGGCTCGAGAGCTACAAGCAAAAAAAAAGTCCGATCTGTGAGACATTGCATGCATGTGTGTGAAGTTGTATTCCAGGACATATTGAAGAGACTGACTGTGTAAGACTCAATTAAGGAACAATGCAATGCAGTTCATTGCTGTGTAGTTTAATGAGCCCCCACAGAAATTGTTGACGGTCCGTGGGCACTCAATTGTAGGAGGCGGACGTGATATCGTCACTAGCAATTTTGCTCATACAGGCACCTGAGAAGTGTATTATGGGATAACGAGGTTCCATAGCCAGTAGAGTATCTAAGATGCAAGACCAAAAATCGTTGACACTCTGTTGCCGTTCATTTTTAGGAGGTGGTAGCAATGTCATCAGTAGCATTTGTGCCCATAGAGGCGGCTGATGCATTGATTATGTGTTAACCCTAATGCCCAGCACTGTGAGTGTCCATGATGCAAGACCACGAATCGTTGACGTTCCGTTGACGCTCAATTTGAGGCGGTGGTAGTCATATCGTCACAAGAATTATTACCCATAGAGGCAACTGATACATTGATTATTGGGTAACGCTGATGCACAGCGCATTGAGTGTCTATCATGCAAGACCAAAAATTGTGGACGCACCATTGATGCTTATTTTTAGGAGGTGGTAGCAATATCGTCACTAGCATCTTTGGCCAGAAAGGCAGCCGATAAGTTGACTATGGGTTAATGCCATTCCATAGCCCATAGATTATCCAAGAAGCAAGACCAAACATAGTATATGCTCTGATGATGCTCATTTTTAGGAGATGGTAGCGATATCGTCAATAGCATTTTCGCCCATAGAGGCGGCTGATACATTCATCATCGGTTCACGCCGATGCACAGTGCTCTGAGTGTCCATTGGCGCTCATTTATACGAGGTGGTACCGATATTGTACATAGCATTTTTGCCCATAGAGGAAGCCAATACATTGATTATACAGTCGAGGACATTGGGTGAAGAGACAGCGGGGCTTGGCATGCCCGCGAGTAGGTATAGCCACCAAGAGACTACCCACTTACACAACAACCAACCATTACATTAGACAGAGAATACAAAGAGTGCTTTTAAATATGCTAGCGCCCATTCTACCACTTTGTTGCTCCTCCATGTCTGCGAATTACAGTGACAATCCTCTCAGGCCTACTATCTATAACTTTATATACCCGCTGCCATGGCATATTCTCCCACACTTCCTGTGCAAGATCAATTAACTCCTGATCTGTATTGGGG
>Ga0307512_10000667_pt1 | contig 50727 bp, 58 predicted proteins | sample 14_EM_MG_FD_200267 | JGI IMG/M metagenome (GOLD analysis project Ga0307512, IMG submission 200267) | Populus trichocarpa ectomycorrhiza microbial communities from riparian zone in the Pacific Northwest, United States - 14_EM | ecosystem: Host-associated > Plants > Roots > Unclassified | place...
CACTCCAATGAGAATCTGATCGTACATGCCGACAGCGGGGGGAAAGGTCTGTCACAGTGTATCATGTAGGGTGATAGGCACTGGCATAAACTGTAATGAGTGACGTCTAAGACTTGTCAAAGTGTCTCTAGATGGTCCTAAGGTGGAGGATCGGCACAGGACCTGGAGGGAATGACGAAGCCACGGGGATCGTCCAAGCGTCATAATTTGTTTTGCCACAGTAATAGTTTATCGATTATCCTTGGTACTTCTGACGAGCTTCGGGACTCAAAGAAGTCGGTTCATATGAAATAATATAAAATAAAACGAACGAGCAATGAGGTCATCATCGTGGTGCACAGCCATACGCGCGCTTACACCACCCACTGTTTGGGGCCGTGTGACCAGGAAGCGCTATGTCGCTCGAGTCCTGTACGCCGACCTTCCTCAGCCTTCCGACCGAACTGATCATCCTCGTCCTTTCTTACCTCCCCGCCGTAGAACTCTGCGCATTCCAGAGGACCTGCCACAGGGTCCGCTGCATCGTCGCCGAAAGCGCACACCTCCAATACATCCTCCATGCCCAGATCAACGGCGTCGACGACCTCCTACCTCCCGATCGCCCATTTTCCGAACGTCTCGAGCTTTTGAGATGTCATGAAAAGTCGTGGAGTAATCTCCAACTCAGAGTCTCGCACGAGTTTACGGCCACCATCCACCAACGACATTTTCTTCAAGACGGATACTTGATCTACAACAGGATCGCGGGGACTCTGCAATACGGATACGTGGACCTCCTCTCTTCCTCTCCGGACGAAGAGTTGCGTTGGGTCCACATTTCGAAGGACAACATATGTTTTCCATTATGCGTCGTATTCGCTGTGGACCATAACTTGGCCGTAGTTCTCAGGTACATACCTGGTCTCATTCTGACACTATCTTGGATGAAATGTCTCAATTACCATCGTCTACAGGACACAGCATGGCTCACTTGTGAAGCTTACGTTTCTCGAGTTCACAACAGGCGCGCTTCATCCTCTTTCGTTCAAGCCCAGCGTGGGCCTTCCTTCGAACCTCGTCCTCGACGTAGCTTACGCATCGGTGGAGATCCTGGGAGATCATGTGCTGACGACAGTGATGTCTGGGCGGGATGTGTGTTGCTTTTACCTTGTATCGTGGAAATCGGGCACGGTGACCCTTGTGAGTCGTAACCCAAAGACCCCGACAGGTCTCCACCGTAACATCTTTGCTTACATTTTCTTTCCCGCAGCTCCGCGAGATCGAGTTGTCAAATAGGTGGACGCCTCTGTGGGTTCCGAGACTCGTGGACATCGACGGCAGCTTGATAATGCTGGCGAATTGCACCAAGAACAGTCTCGAAATTTGCAAGCTCGAGTTCGCCTCCTCTCAGGAGCCACCACGGATGTATACTGTGTGCTCCCTCGAATTACCCGCGCTAGAGCCCTACGCCTTCGTTGTCGTGTCTACTGTCGACAAGGAGTGGGTTCCGACCATAACACGCGGTGGTGCGCGATGCCAACCCACGCGGAAACGCGTCGTTCCCTTCCGCTCCTCCAAAGTAAGCACGATCGGCCTTCTTGTCGAACACGAAATGCGCACAGCGAGCGTCCGCGTTCTGCCAAGTTGCTGGATGACCATCAGCGTCCCTGCCCTACTGTCCGCCATCCGATCCGATCCTCAGGCCGGTCCTATGCGCACCATCCCTTGGGGAGATTGGGGCCCGGCTGCGACGCGCATCCTTCTTAACACCTACGGGGCGAGGCCGCCAAAACCGGCGGGGCCGTTCTGGATCACGGGCTCCTCGCCACTTGTGGTACGCGACTATGACCTGCTGCGTACGCGGTACTCGCGGTTCTCTGGAGAGGATCCGTCCACGTCGCGATTTGGCCCCCCGGTGCTCAAGCCGACCGAGGTATTTGGCGAACATTGGAAGACGGGTAAACTCGAGACGTGCTTGCCGTATCGCGACCTCGTGGCGAAAGATCTGGATTTTATAGGAACTGTGGCGGATCGGGAGTGGATAATTGGTATTTCGGTTAGGGTACGTTGTCCTGGAGTCCATGTATCTGAGAACCTAAGTTAACAGGACAGGGACAGGGACCAGAAGGCCTTTATTACACAATCCACCATATAGGATAGGCAGTGATGGCTCTTCGGATTATCATTCCTCGACTCCCTTCACACACCACACGCCTCCGACCTTTGACTAACACGCTCACAGGGAAGTCACCATCAAAAAGACCTTCTTGCTCAACGTGAAGACTGTTACTGCATACCCCAACTTCAATTACCCGAGAAGAGTGTTGTATGGGCGGTTTGGTTCAATCAAGGTGTTTCAACACCTTTTGTGGCTCGGCATATATTCGCTATTCGCCAAAATGGGATACCTCTGACTTTTTGCTACTACTACTGTAGTTCAAGTCGCAACAGACGAAATGAGATGACATGCATCGTGCGCCGTTCAGGGTGATCCTGTCTTTGTCGAAACGTGATGGGGGCAGAAGGTAATGAAAACGGCCCTCTTTCTTCAGCCGCCGACTTGCGTTGCCGGAACAAATGGAAGACCGTCGGCAACACGTAACTTCTTTGGGTATCCTCCTGTACGGGTACAGGTTTGAGATTATTCGTCATGAGTGTCTGCGACTGACCATACAATAACGATATTCCCATTAATATCCCCATCGTGGTAGGTAAATGACAGAACCACATGAACCCAAAGGTGATGCTGGCAAGGAGTTCAGAGGTTGAAGACAACGAGTTATAATGCGGGATAGTAAAGACAGTTGTATCGAATACGCTATGCCCGTATCGGGCAGAAAACCGCCAGAAGGGACGGCCAAAAGAGAGAACAAACGAAACGGGTGGCGGATGGTGGCGCGTTCGTCTGAAGCATGAAGCATTGACATATGAGGTGTAAATTACCCCGATGATGATCAGGATATGCCCGCAAGAATCTCCGTAATCCGCAGACGATCAGACCGAAAGACCGACATATATTTGACACCCACACTGGTACCACGCGGATCTGAAATGCTCCGAGGCTCCTGTTGAGAGTGTATGCAACAGAAGGGCAAAGTATCCTGGGAGGATTATCCGGACATCGTTAATGGAATAGCGAGTATCGGAGGCGAAGGAAATGACAAGGCCAAGAACTTGAACAACCGGTGTAAACTGCACGGTAAAGAACGTTTAGGGGGTGAAAAAGCGGGGGAGCTGGGACGTGACGGTACTCACCTAGGTAGCACCAGACAGCGTCTTTGCCCAAACCTACTGTACTAGAAATACGAAAACATAACGACACTGCCAAGCCACCAACAAAGTCAAAAGTCAATAAAAAAAAGTGGCACGGACGTGACAAGAAATACACTGCCCGATACTCGCAACAGCGCCACGAGAAGGTCACCTTGTTGAAAATGATGAACCACCACTGTAGTTTGAGGGGGTGATAATGCCGCCATCAGTAAACCGAGAACAACAGGAAAGAAAAGAACAGAGGTGCGCCTTCGCTGACGACGCCGCTTCTGCGCGTCTCCCGTTGCCACCTCTTTGAAACCGAGGCCGAGGGCGCTACACGCGAGGGTGCACATGAGGACCGAGAAGTTGAGGACGCGCGGACGTTTTGCGATAAGTGCCATTCTTTGACTGTCCAGAGAGGAACTGCAAGGGGGGCATTCGAAGACACGATAGCAGTGGCGACGCGCTGTAATGTGTAGGGGGCAATGGATTTCAGCAACTATTCGCGTATTGAAAAAAGTTGCAGAGTGGTGATTATTTCTATCGCATGTCAGGATACATGCAGGCAAAGTGGTGAGTGGAGAGAGCGAGAGGTCGTATGATTACATATCTAAAAGTCCAGCCCAGCAAGCAAGCACCAACTCGACTCCCAGAAGCCCTAATCACAACTCCCGTCCTTCGGCCCATCCTTCCACCGCTCGTCCACGCGCGCACAATCGAACGCAGGCTTGCCGAGAACCGCGTTGACCTCGTTGTGCGTCTCGCAAAGCCACGTGGAGAGCGCCGAGCGCGAGCGCACGTCGGGCGGGCGGCGGCGCATGCGGTCGCCGAGGTCGCCCGCGCAGTGCGAGCACGGGTAGAGCTGCGGGAGTGCGTGGAGGAGCTGCAGCATGTGCGCGCGCTGCGTCGGCGTGGGTGCGTCGGGATAGTACGCCGCTGTGGTGTGCAAGAAGGTCCACGTCGCGCGGCCGAGCGACTCGACGTCCGGAGGGCACATCGCTGCCCGTCGTCGTCGTCGGGCGTCGTCGTCTTCTTGAAGGAGCCCTGCAGTCGATGCGGACGACGCAGCGAGCGCAGTGGCGGACGCGATGGCGCGCGCCGCGCCGCCCTGGTCGTCACTGGTTTTCTTTCCTGCCGTCGCTGTGGTCGTCGTCGTCGTTGTCGTCGTCGGCTTGGTCCTGGCTGACGTGGGTGGCTTCCAGTTCCGGAAGGAGGTGCAGATTTTGCAGGGTTTGCCGTCTGGTCCGAGGACGGTGCCTGGGGGGAGCGGGCGGGTGGTATGAGTAGAGCCTGTAGATTGCCCAGTTGAAGTGCTTGTGCTGCTGCTGCTCATCGTGGCAGACGCCGCCCTGGGATGAGGCAAGAAGGTGAACTGAGGCGACTGCGGGCCGGCAGTCCCGCCGGCGACACAGCCTTCCGGTGTCCGGCAAGCCGTTCCGTTGACTTTCCGGTGTCACGTCTGCTGGTTCCATGAATGTGAATGGGAGCACTTAAAAAAAACAAAACAATAGAAGCACTCGCTGGAACGGTTGTGGGGTGGGAACAACGACACCACTTACGAACGAATAACCAAGGGTCCGGTGTTCGGCTGTGGAACCCTTGGTGGAACCCCACACGCCCACCAATCACCAATCAAATCAAAGCAAACAACCCGATCTCTGTCATTGGTGGACCGAGCCGGCGTATCAAAAAGCCCTATGTCGACGTCGGTAGTTGTGTAGCCCTCAGGCTGTAACTGTCATTGAGTGAATGACATTCGAGAGGCATAAGATCCATAATTGTAATAAATATACGACGTTCGGACTTAGGTGATTTGCTGTTGCTAAAACTGTGGGACACATCCAAACTCACAACTTGAAGCCGAGGAGACAAATACAAGCCCCGACCACATTCCACATGGGACGTCCATTGTCTTTTACTATTCCTGGCCGACTTCCATGAACTAAGGCCTAGGACATGTCATCAAGTGGGGTGTTCGGTGGATCGAGGCACGGGACTGCGAGGGTACTCAGTGGTATTTGCAGCCGAGGGATTGGCGTAGGGTGTCGGAACTGGGCTGGTCGTCTGTCGAGAGTCATTTACGGGCGAATCAAACCGAGATGGTTCAGCACTCTTTTCCACTAAAGGTACCAAGAGTACCTCCCCGGTTACGCGAGTCAGCGGAAATCGAAATTATCTGTTCGTCCAATAGGCGAGCTCGACCGTTGACCCCCACGTTATATACCTGCACCCACACCATGTCGCCCTGGAGGTTCTTCTTCCCAAGCCTAATCCTCTCACACCCTTCTGCACATGTCTGATGATAACTGCGGCTCAGGTGGGGGCGCCACCACCTTCACAGGCCTTCGTATCGCCTCCGTTTTCATCATTTGGGCCACTAGCTCATTCGGTGCCACCTTCCCCATTCTCGCCCACCGATCACGCCTGGTCCGCATCCCACCAGCCGCATTCGAGTAAGCCTTCGTCCCCCTTCTCCCATTATATATCACCAACGTCGCCCAGGACCGCCAAATATTTTGGCTCGGGTGTCATCATCGCCACCGCCTTTATCCATCTCCTTTCCCCCGGCATCGAAGGGCTCACCTCACCATGTCTTGGCCCTGCGTGGCAAGACTATGTACGCATTCTCTCCGCCGTTTGTCCATTTCAATTTAACCTTTTCTAATTGGCGCCCCCGATGTAGCCTTACCCCCTGGCGCTGGCTCTTCTGTCCTCCCTCTGCATATTTATGATCGAAATCATTGCCTTCCGCGTCGGCACAGCCAGACTCAAGAAGCTTGGCATCCACCATGGTATGTTGCGTCCTCTTCGTCCCTTCCGATTAAACCCCCACTACCGCGTCAATATGTACATCTCATACTCTTCCCCCTTGTCTTGGAATAGATCCCCATGGCCACCATGTAGGTTCCTACGCCGCGCACGGTCCAGAAGCGGATTCCGAACAAGACCCCACATCCGGCAATAGTTCAGATCTCGAGAAAGTCACAAAGGTCTCTGACGTTGGCCATGCACACCATCACGTGGATACGAGGAAGGAAAAATCGTTTCAGAACGACGTAGACGCCATGGCTCAGCTGATTGGCGTCGCCATCCTCGAGTTTGGTGTCGTCTTGCACAGGCATGTATTTTTAGTCTTCCTGTCCTATCGCACTGGATAACAGAGTCTATTTTTTTAGCGTCCTGATTGGCCTCACCTTGGCCGTAGACGAGGGATTCAAAGTTCTCTTCGTCGTCATCCTCTTCCATCGTATGTATTCCCCATCAACGACAAACCCCGTCGCTCACCGATGCCCCATGACAGAAACGTTCGAAGGCCTCGGCGTTGGCTCACGATTGGCGTACCTCGACCTTCCCCCGAAATACCGCTTCGTTCCATACGTCGGCTCATTCCTCTACGGCATCACGACGCCCATAGGCATCGCAGCGGGCCTCGGTGTGCGCACGACGTACAACCCGGAGTCGACCCGCGCGGTCATGGTCTCCGGTATCCTCGACTGCCTCAGCGCGGGCATCCTCCTGTACACGGGATTCGTCGAGCTTCTCGCCCACGAGTTCCTGTTCAGCCAGGAGATGCGCGAAGCGAGCCTCGGGAAGCTGTTGTATGCGCTCACCTGCATGATGCTCGGTTGCGGGCTCATGGCGTTACTCGGAAAATGGGCCTAGGGATTCAGGTGAGGTTTCGGCAGTTCTATGGGGTAGTTAGTCCTCACTGATAGCTCGACGGTAGCACGCCCCGGTTAGCACGATCTGGCTGATTGATCGGATACGATCAATTGGATTTTTGCCTGTTTTATGTGTGGTTCTCGGACGATCTTGGACCTGAAATACCACATTCCGCAGGCACTGGGAATCTACTGTAAGCCTTTAGGAGGGAGGGGTTGGGTTAAAGGGGTGTAATGTAGTTGTTTATCCCTGATATCTCCGATAGCAGAGCCGCGTTTTGGGGTTAGAATTAATAACAAATGACAACTGAGTTCCTGGCGCGGTCACGCCCCGTGATGATCATCAGAATCAGAAAGAACCAAGCTACCAAACTTTCAGCTGATCGGCCTTGTGATCAGCCACGACCCACACACCTAACCCTAGCATGACACCCGGCGATGCTCGCGGTTCTCCATCACGGCCAAATCGTCGGGTACCATTAACCTTTTTTGTGGTTATGCAAGTGAATAAGCATGAAAAGCGACGGAAAGCTGGTAAAAGTGTTAAGTAATTAGTAAGTGTCCGGTGAGACGAGTTAGTCAGTATCCAGCTTTTTTCGACTCTTTGATTTCCCGCTTTCCTATAAATAAACACATATGGCATGGTGCAGTAAGTAATGACAGGGTACAGTTGAGGTCGCAACCGGCGAATTTCAAGAGGGAAGGTGATTCAACGACGGACCAGCGTGACAGGACGACCTGCAAGCTGGCGTGCATCGATGAATGAGGAAAATGCATCACTGGCAGTCCTGTATGTAGAGTATTCGAGTTCCTTCAGATCAGGTAATAAATCCACGGAAGATTCTCCGTCCGCCGGTCGTAGAGAACGAGAGAGCTCTCTAGTGAGGCCGTCGTCCACGAGGAGCGTCCTCACATTGTGAAATGACCTGAGAAGGTTGCGCCACTGTGTGCGATCCGCTTCATGGTGCCACTCTGGAGATGAAACATGTTCACTGTAGCCAAGAGTGAGATCCGCCACTTCAGAGAATACTGGGCTAAGGACAGTGAATATTTGTGCCACAGAAGACACTTGCCAGTCGAGGTGCCTGCAGAAGATATGCATGTCGAGGGCATACATCCGAGGATTTCTCTCACGAGGGTATAGCATCACTATGATACCCCAATCATAGAATGTGAATGTCGCACTGTGAAAATGAAGGTTCCGTGCTTTGCTCATAAAGTCCCGGAGACACGGGACGGAAAAGGTTAACTGGTTGAAGTAGATCCGGAGCTCTCCTAGGAGAGGGGCGGTCATCCGAGGGAGAAGCATTTCCAAGTAAGCGCTAACGCCCTCGAATGCAAAGTGGCGAAGGTTAGGAAGTGTCAAGTGTATCATGTTCGACATTTGTAAAAGCTGCGTCCTGACATCACGGTTGGGAAAGGGAGAATGAAATCCGATCGTGAGGGACTCCACTTGTGGCAACAGAGAGAGTATATGGAACAACCCATCTAGGCGGAAGTTGGCGTAGGAGTGGATTTCTTGAAGCGAGAGCGTGACGACGTCCATGGCAGTGGGAAATAATGGATGCCCCGTTGGAAAGGCGAAGCCTATCAGTATGAAGTAGCGTAGGCGTGGCGCTTGAAATGTGTGAGGAAGCACCAGGCTCGTGTTGTCCTTCGCCGGAGGTGCAGCATATAAGTACTCCAGTATCGGGAATTCCCCATCCATGGCCATAATGAACTTTTGCAAGCTTGGAAGAGGCCATACAATGCGTATGCGGCGGATTCGGTCACGGTGCTGGAGAGCAAACAGTATACCCTTTTCATCTCCTACAGTGCGACCTCCTCCGGATCCCATGTGATCGATAACGAGTGGTAGAGGTGGTGAATGTGCCAGCACGTCTGCTACCGGCGTGTTATATGTGCAAAGGAGGCAGAGACGCAGGTGGGATGCCGACCCAAGTATGAGGTACCGCCATCTTTGGCAAACGTGAGCGAGTTTGTACCACCAGCGTTCGCGGCCCCACTCTCCGCCTTGTAAAAGGTCGACATCGCTGACTACGCCTTCGTCCAGGAGGACAGGTCGATAGAAGTGAAATATGTTGAGAATCGAATCGTCGTCGAGGAAATGGATAGTAGATGTACTACGCGACCTGCTGCTGTCCGTGGGTCGCCTCTATTATGTATTCGATCATAAGACAGTGGAAGAGGGACGGGCGTACCTCTGCTGCTGGGGGACATGACTAGCCACACCTCGGCCAATCCTTCCAACGATTGGAAGCCGAATGGCGTTATACAACCAATGAGACATGCAATAGGTGTCAGTGTTGACGATGGCGGGGTTGATGACAGACGTTAGCCTGAGTTGGCCTCGTGGTAGCCCGTTATGGGAACATTAGACGCTGAGCTATTGAAGCTTGAAGCTTGAAGGCTTGCTTTATACTCCGGTCACTCAATTGCTGTTTCGAAGGAGAAAAAAACTGGCTGGGTAGCGGCAGGGCGTCAAAGATAGCCGTAAGCGCCGTGTCTCCCATTATGGACTAGGGCCCTTGACAGGGAAAACAAATGGTGGCGGTTCAAGTTTACCGCCGTGCTCACTCCACAACTGTATCAATGGCCTCAAGTAAATTTAAGTATGAAAACAAACCCACAGTGGAGAATCAAGTCGTTACCACACGATCCCTTCTCGATCTTTTGCCGGAAGTGCTCATCGAAATTTTGGCTTACCTTCCCGCCGCGGATATGATCGCAGTGCAGCGCACATGCCGTACCATTCGCGACATCGTTACCGGTACTGCCTACCTCCAGTACATCCTACATGCCAAGATGAATGGTGTCGACGACCTGCTACCACTCGATTTTCCTTACTCCGAGCGTCTCGAACTTCTGCGATGTCATGAACGGTCATGGCGTGACCCACAATTTAATCTGTTCGCTGAACCCCACAGTATTCGCGTACATAACCTAAAATTCTTCACTCTTCAAGGCGGTTATTTGATCTACCAATGCTACCCGGGATGGGGGAAGGGTCTGAAATACGGATATACGGACCTCTGCTCCGCGGATCGGAACAAGGAAGTGCGATGGGTCCACCTCACGATGGGCGAAATTCAGTATCCAAAATCAACGATGGTCGCATTTGCTGTCGATCATGACTTGGTGATGGCTGTGAGGTTCTGTGTCCGTTTCTATTCCTCCTCTGAGTGTAGACCTGACATGCGAGTCACAGCAGTGAGCAACTTGAAGAGTCGGACACCAATCATGCCATCGTTGTCCAGCTGGCATTCTTTGAATTCTCGACGGGCGCGCCTCATCCACTTTCAACAACACACAATGTGTCGCTCCCATCATTTCCTGGACTCGGCTGGTCTCAGCGCGCAGAAATCCTGGGTGATCACGTCATGATATCAATATGGAATTCCAGCTGCAAAGCAGTTGTCTACCTAGTCTCGTGGAGGACAGGGACCGTGACACCTGTGAGTGGCTTCAGTAGGTTTGTCTCAAATCCACACGAATCTCTGAAGCTTTGTAGATTACCGGCGACGAACGGTCGATGGCTGTGTCCATCAACAGTAGCTTGGTCTCACTAATAGATTCCCGGGCCTGTGAGAACAGGTTAGAGATCTGTAAACTCGAGATCGGCCCTGTTCCACGGCTGCAAACGCTGTGCTTCCTTGAATTACCACCATTGACATCAGGCACTTCAAGATTCCTTATTCGGCACGAGAAGGAGTGGGTGCCAACCTCGAAATCCTACATGCGAACCAGGTCCTCCCGGGGATATCACCTTCCCTTCTACTCTTCTACAATCGGCACCATAGCGCTTCGTTTTGGCTATCAGCCACATCGGGGGCTTGAGGACCCGCATGTGTTGGTTATAAGTGTTGCAGCACTAATCTCCGCCATTCCAACTGATGTGCGCAATGTTCCTTGGGAAGATTGGGGCCCTTCCAGCACGCACTTGTTCGAAACGACAGCGCACCTAAGGTCACTTGGCCCTTTTTGGATCACAGACCGCCCATCACTGGTAGTACGCCAGTACGACCTACGGCATACGTGGCACACCCAGTCGATGGCAGGGGATGAACCATCATTGCAATCAAGGCCGCCAATTGTCGATTCAAAGGGAATATTTCGATATGATATCAAGACACAGCTGCCATATCGTGACGTCATGATGGAGAATAAGGACTTACGCGATTCCTATTGCATTGTGGCAGATAGGGAGTGGGTTGTTGGGGTAACGTCCTTGGTACGTGGGTTTGTCCAAATAGCTGGGATATTCCGATGCGAGTCTGATTACTCACAGGGACAGGAAGCTGGAGCTACTGTCGTCATCTGTCATGTAGGTTAGGCATGAACGGTAGTGAGGGAAGACCGAGACTCGTAAAACGTGCTTTATTTGAAGATAACGTACGGTGCGAACTTGGCTGTGGGGCCCTCAAAATGACTGCGGTGAAGTCGGGGGAGCCCCTCAACTAGTAAGGTAGGGCTCATACAGATTCAACTAATATCACATGATGTGATGCTGCTGTGACGAGGATGTGACCTTACTGTGACCAACACCTAAGACTGACCTATCAAACTATCAAAATAGATTGGACTGTTCCCTGTCTGCCACTTTGCCTTCTTTTTTGTTTATCACAATATAATAAGTTCTCTTTTTCTGATTCTGAAAATTTTACACTTTATCATTGGCAGCTGGTCATGTCACATGCCATACAAAGTAATGGCCCACTAAGACAAGTGTATCCTACATACAGGAAATACCATGGCGGTAGGGGTATGTCTTGACTCTATAACACATGCAAAAGTAACTTGAAGATTAGCCTGCTGATGAGATGTGAGAAGTGTACAATGCAGCCTAAAAGTGACTGTGGCACTGGCAGTTCCGGGTGGTGGTGGGAGATAAGGACACCCGGGCCGCGTGCCGCACAGCGCTAGTACGGCTCGGTCGGCTCACCCCGACAAACTCCCGACAAGCGGCGGCTAACTCGGACTCTCCGCCAAGGGGCCGCCCGGGTCTGAGTCGGGTCAGTGCAGTACAGACACAGTCTGTCTCCCACCGTTGCCAGTGTATAATTGATGGCCCCAAAACAATCGAATTGCAAAAACAAACGAACACCGTGTAGGGCAGAGTCGGGGTCTGCAAATGAGTTCGAAAGATGATCCCCAGAGGTGAGAGGAAAGAGAGGGGGGGAAACGCGCACGCACAGACCGGTGGCACTCGGGGCCTGGTCTCGGGGCCTGGTCTCCTTGTGCTCACCGTTCTGCGCGTGGATTTTATATAGTCATTTTGTAGCTATTTACAATCTAAGCTACGTGTCCCTAACAACGAGAACAAGGGTGACAGGAGAGAATGGAGAGAGCAGCAACGCGTGCTCCCTGCCCTGTGGCGTCGGAGGTGTCGGGCGAGGTGGTCGGATGTGTTGGCGATGGCGCAAATACGTCGATTTCGAGGCTAGCGCGGACGCATGCCTCACAACCGGCAACTCAAGTCGGTGCATTCACCTCTACCTATCAGCCTCGTACCCTCCTCGATCTCTCGACCGAATTGCTCATCGAGATCTTGACTTACCTCCCCGTCGCGGATCTGCTATCTATGCAGCACACATGCCGTACGATGCGCAACATCATCGGTGGTACTGTATATCTTCAGTATATCGTGCGTACCCATATAAATGATGTCGACGACTTCCTTCCTCCTGAATTCTCGTACTCCGAGCGCCTCGAACTTTTGCGGCGTCATGAACAGTCATGGAATACTCTACAAGTCAACTTATTGACTGAGTGCACTCCCAACATTGCTTTCCCTAATCACGAATTTATTCTTCAAGATGGATACTTGATCTACGACTACCTCATAGGCCGAGAGAAACGATACAGTTATACCGACCTCTCCTCTTCAGCTCGGAACGAGGATGTGCGTTGGGTGCACATCACCATGGATGAAAGTCGTCTTCCCTCAGGCGGTGTATCAACTATGTTTGCAGTAGACCATGATTTGGTAGTAACCATAAGGTTTCGTATCCTTTCTCATCCCGTCTTACTAGTAGTACAAGCCTGATCAATCACAGTGAGGAGCAGGAAGATGATGGTGATGAGTTCTTGGTTCACTTTGGCTTCTTTGAATTTAGAACAGGCACACCCCACCCCCTATCACCAACACACATAGTGTCGCTCCCACCATTTGAGCCACATTGCCCTTACAATGCAAGCGTAAAGGTCATTGGGGATCACATCCTGGTATTATCGGACTTGACCAGCTGCGAGCCTTTTGTCCACCTAGTCTCGTGGAAAACAGGGGCAGTGACACCTGTGAGTCGAAACAGTAGATCTTGTTTCACCCAAGACTCAGCTGTATGCACGAAGCTTTGCACGTTACCAGACACGGGGCCAGAGTGGGCGGCTTGGATGCCGGAGCTTATTATCATCAACGATAGCTTGATCGCATTGTTCTACCCCGAAAAAAATGGTCTGGATATTTATAAACTTGATCTCACCCCCCACAACCCACAACTGCAAAAGCTGTGCTCCCTTGACTTACCACGGCTAGCACCAAATGCTTATGTCGACGTGAAGGTCGATTGGGAGTGGATCCCAACCTCGAAGTGTCGCAGACGGTCTGGGTCCTCTGGGAGACGTCACGTCACCTTCTACTCATCCACAGTTGGCACGATAGGGCTTCATCTCGTGTATTCCCCGTTCCAGTGGGTGAATGGACCTCATTATGCGATGATTATCGACGTCGCGAAACTCCTCTCTGCCATTCCCACTGACGTGCGCTGCGTGCCTTGGGCGGATTGGGGCCCTTCCAGCACGCACGTATTCGAAATATACAGTACAACGACGCTAATACCAGCTGGTCCCTTCTGGATTACACAACTCTCGCCGTTGGTAGTACGTGACTATGACGTACTACGTATACGATACACGCAATCGACCACGGAGGACACACCATCATCGTACTCCCATCAATTGGTTGACACTTCATCAGAAACGTATAACGAGTTCTTGGAGGCACATAAGGTTGAGACACACCTGCCATATCGCGATATTGTGGCGAATCATCTGGACTTCGGCCGTTTCAAGAGTGTTCTAGCGGATAGGGAGTGGATCGTTGGTATAACGAACACAGTAAGTCGGTTCTATGTAAACTCACTCGGACCATTTGATTGGAGTCTCATAATGCACAATGACAGGAAGGGGGGAGTTCTGTTGCCGTGTATCATGTAGGATAGCCTGGATTGCCAGTGGCCCTGGCCCCATGGACTGTGATGAGCGGTGTTCGAGACTAGTAAAACGTGTCTTTGCTATAAATGTGATGTAGCTTCATTAACGTCGCTGAAACCGTTGCGGGGGCCAGGTGTGACTCGACATCCAGCATTGTTATCCAGGCTGAGTCGGACGCCCGCTACAAAGCACCACTAGGCCGGTGAGAATTAGGCCAAAATTACGCTTTCTAAATCTGTCAAAAAAACACTGCTAATGCACAGACATGCCCGCACGTCGTGCCTGCTGGGTCTGCAAACACATTGGAGTTTTCTTTTTTTTTTTTTTGGGGGGGGGATGGTAACAAATATATTATCTACTGCTGGCCGTGTCCTTCTCCTCTGCGAGCACTCCACGATGAACAAAGTGCGCCGTTGACACGGCTACGATGTCCGTTTTGGTGACCATGCCCGTCAGTTCTCCGGCCTGCGAGAACATAATGTGCCGCAGATTCTATCACACAAAAAAAGCAACGCAGGTCGGTGAGACAATACAATCCGGGAAGCAAAAGTAAAGAAAAGCTTACCAGTTTGCGGAACATGTTCACGACGAGCTCTAACGGAACCTCCTTTCGTAACTGCATGGCATCCTCTAATAGCGGTGACAGGTCTGCAGAGTCGCCGTCGTGCGGACCACGAAATGTGCCGATGCGCGTCGCCCCTCCACTATCGGAGAGGAGAGGCACTGCAAACGGGGTTAGTCAGCCGATCAAGGCCGGACTTTGCACAAAGCACGAACCAATAAAGCTCTTCAGCTTTTCCCGTGCCACGTATCCCAGAAACGTCCCGTTCTCTACAACCGGAAACCCGTGGTACTCCCACGTTTCCGCTAATCTTTCTGTTTTACGATTCATGTCAGGCCAGACATATTGTCTCCAGGCAATAGAAAAGGAACGCAATACTCACGTAGCTCACTAAGAGGTGAACCCTCGTGTAAGACGACCAAATTCTTGACTGGGGTCATCGCGTCAGCGGCTATTTCGCCGTTATCGCGAAATTCTATCGGCGGAAGCCACGGGTATCGACGGAGCGCGATCCATGACGCATAGATTCCGTCCTGGCCGAGTGCATCAGCGACCCACTTTGAGACCATGACGGAGATCATGATCGGAAGCACGTGCGATAGCGCGCCCGTTAGCTGTGAACAACTATCAATTAACTTTCCTACTTTTGCAATTGGGTCTGCACGTCACCTCGAATACAATCACGACGAGTGAAACTTCCAGGTCATGAATACGTTATTCCTATTCGAGACTGGGGCTTCACTTACCAGTCATTCTGGTGACGCCAGCTAACATCGATGATGCGCCGATAACGGCGTAGAAGCCAGGTGAGATGCAGCGAACTGTTGGATCGGGTGGGCAAGAAGAGAACAGCCATGCTTTAGGATATGCCCGGTATAGTCCCTGACTAAAGTATCGTCAAGCCGAATGATTCAAGGAGTAAAAATCAACACATACGTCAGGAGGCCGACTGCACGTCCAAGCGACGCGCCAATCGTGATTGTTGGCAAGAATATTCCAGCGGGTACCTGTAAAGGTGTTACGTAAATTCGTTGGACTCATGAAATTTGTCGCACCATCATGCCAAATGTCCACGCCGTAAGGCCGACCTTCACTGCCCCAGTCAGTACCAGTAAAAATACATTCTCCCACATAGCAGTCGGGCTACGAAATCCTCAGTTTTGGTTGTTAGTCTTAACGACACGAACGAGCTCACTTGCACAGCCCATGAAAATCAATGCGTTGGGGATCACATTCTTGGAAGAGGTTTGCTACAAGATCGGAAGAAGGAACCCTAAATTGCTTATATGAACAGACTCAGGCGCGAGAGAGCGACGCTCTAACCTAAGGAAAACAACCTATGATGAGATGAAGATATCAACTTTCTTGCTTACATAACCGGCCTATAGTTCAACTCTCACCAGGTAGCTCACAGCTGCAGTCACCGCCGCTGCGCCTGTGACCTCTAAAAGTGGCCATTCGTGTAGTATGCTGTTCCTTCGGTATACCGCAGCCGTGATATTTAGTTTTATCAGAAAAGAGCCGAGAACACCCTGCACAATTTCTGTTCAGAACTCCTGCTCAGCAATGAGAAGTCGTGAGACGGGCGTACCCCAATCACAGCAAGGCACAGCCAAGGAATCTGCGCGACATCAGATTGCATGCCAGGAGACATTGAGAAATGTACAAACGAGTTCAAAAGCCAGCCAGGTGTCACTGACACTTGTCACCTGCGAAAGTAAGCTATCACTAAACCGGCAAGGTAGCAGCGAAACGGATCGAAACAAACTTGGAATAAAACGAGTTTGGAGGTCCTAAATGGGTCCACGTACTGCAGCGCGACAGCCGCGATGACCGAGGTCACGAACCCGCGCCACATCACGTCGAAATCGCCGCCAAAGGCGTCGAGCTCTGAGGAGCAGAGCTAAGTTTCACGAAAGGGTATATATAGAACAATTCAACCTGCCTTCGAGGCAGAAGAGGACTCCACCAAGGGGACTTCCGAACGCTACTGAAATACCAGCTGCGGCAGCGGCCGCCAGAATTTTGCGCTTTTGGGCTGAACGATGTGATGAGTGACGCCTAGTGTCGGGGAGGAGAGCGTACCTTCGTTTTGATGAAATTTTGAGAAGAGCTTCATAAACAGGAACGACATGCAGCATGATACATGCACCAAGGGCCCCTACTACTATGAGAGACGGTAACATGTTGAGGGGGACGTGAGATTCACCTCCTTTCCAAGAGACAGCCCAGAGGAGACAGAAAGCGCAAGACCGAGCGCCTTTATCAGAAGCGTCCAAGAGCTCAGAAATGAGTCGAAGACATAGCCGCCAAGGATCTGTAGGTTTGAGCGATAGTCAGAGGACGGACAGCTAGGATTTTTGCTCTACTCACTGCTTTAATTTCTGGAACTGGGATGCCATTCGTCACAATAAATACGCCCAGTCAGGAAGCACCTACTTCCGGTATGGAAAGCACTGCCTTTCACAGTCAACTAAGCCACCAAAAGCTTTCGCCAATTTGTGACTCACAATGGGGCATATGAGACTACCAAGACCGCTGCACTGGCTGCGAAAGCCGTCTGAAGAGAGAAGGAAGTGAAAGAAACTTTCGAACTGTGAGGAAGCGCGTACTGATAATAGAATGTATGCCAAGGAATGAAAGATCGATTGACCCAGTATAGAGCTTATCCCCAAGTACTGGCCCCAGGGTTGCCATTCATGACATACCTGACCCGCTAGGAAATTCCCTAGTGAAAATATGAAAGAGACGTGAATGGGGCCCACATACGCTCCACGCCAGCGCAGCACTCGACTTGATTCCACAGAAATCCCCGTCCACACCTACCCTCTCTCAGACCAGATAACCTTCAAGACGCAAATATGTGAACGCTGAGTCCCGATAACGAACGGGAAGGATGCTCACCACATGACCAGTATGTCCAGCCATCCACCCGCCAAGCCCACGCAAATGCCGGTGAAAATGATGACGAACCATAGCTTGGTGCCGTCCACGAGGGGAGAAATCAATCCCCTGATGCCTTGTTGGGAGACTAACTTCTTCCATCGTTCCCGCTCCGACGCGTCTTCGTGCCACCAGTCAATCGTATCGCCGTCACGGTAGTGGGGACGAAGCCGGTGCCGGTGAGCACTCCTGGTCCATTCCTCCAAATTCGGAGAAAGCTCGAATTCCTCAGCCGGATACGAGGGACCACCAGGTTCGGACGCCTGTTCAAATCGCGGAGGTGATTGTGGCCGAGATGACGAAGGTGATGAGCCACTGTGCAGATTTCTCTGTAAGCGAGAAAGGTCTCTGTCTCAAGACAGGATGACTCACTGTGAACTGCCCCAATCCTCCCTCCATAGGTTGTCGCGAGAAGACGCAGAGTCGGTGTGTGGCATGCTTAGCCACTGACGGTCACGTAGACTTAAGCCAAGACGGGCAAATGGTGGGCTCGGTTCAGTTGTTTCCCAGGCCCGGACACGCACGGCCCGTTGGATCCCTCACGTGAGACCAGTAGAGAACTTGAAACTCTCACCCTCACCTACTTGGCACACTCTTGGCACTTATCTTCATTCAACAGTCAGCCACCGCGAATAAATGACCTCAAAATTTCAATGTGGGTCGTAATGAGAGCACGTGTTTTTTAACGTCCTTGAAAAGCAATATTAATTCTGTTGTCGCGACCGGGAGGGCAGTGCCACTAGCCTGGCAGGTATATTACCTCCGCAATCCACATTTTCCACTCGAGACCTTCGAGGTAGGACACGGATAACAAACGTCCCCGGACTCTCACATGTAGTTCGAGACACCGGAAACAGTCGACTCGCGGTCACTCGGGACTCCGGGAAGGTCAACGTGTCAAGAGTCGCGCACAAGTGCCAGTGGTTTATCGCTTCGCTTACAATAATTGAGCACTAGGCCATCAGCTCGGGCACTTTCCGATACCAGGCGCATCGCGCGTGTACTTGGAGAGCACGAGCAAACCCCTGGTACACCCGTTAGGACATCATAGTTGCTTTTACACCCTGATCTCCTGGGCCACCAACTAGGTCAATGAAGAGAGCAGCAACAGCGGACACACCCCCACATCATTTGTGCAGGCCAATGCCGTGCTTACGTTGTCACCATTCCTCGGAAGTCGACTATTCCGTTCTGCTGGACTGACATGGCTTCCTGCTGATAAAAGCGCCTTCTTGCACCATGCTACACTACTCTGGGGCCTTCGGTGAAGCCGGGCATGGTGTATACGTACGTCATGATCCGCCTTGAACTAGTAAGGTACAGTATATGACCCAACCTGATCTCAGCGGTACGTATAGTCGTTGGATTCACGCGCCCGGGCGCAATCGGGTCCCCACTTCCCTGATACAGTGCTTTCGCCCATTGGGTAATGCAAAATCACCCATTAGGTGTGCAAATTTCTGAAAGACCACGCAACTCCTTCACAGCCCAACCTAGGATGCTTGGAGTAGCTCCTTGTATACCTATGCAAAGCATGTTAACAATCATAAGCCATCGCCTTTATACCACTCTAGAATGTAGCTAGTCATGACTCGGGCGCCACTTTTTTGCCAGACCGTGAGCGGGTGACATCTGTTTCAGGCCTGCAGTTCGAGCTTCCTTTCTGATTTTGTTGAAGTAAGATCATCAAGGCTTCAATAGATTCTATATCGACTGTTCTGCAAGACCGAATCTAGTGACTCAAGAGGATTGGGCTGTATCATAAAAAGGGAACCCAATTCGTGATAGTACCCCCGAAAAAAAAATCACATCAACGTTCTAACGGCAGGAATCAGGATTGATTCGGATCAACTACGTTTCCCGTATGCCACAAATGCAATAAGGAGGTCACCTGGAGGTGAGACATGTGATTAGCTACAAACGACGATCTCGACAAGATCTTTGTCCCTTCCTACGGGCGGTACATTGGTTCGGTCGCCCGTTAATTCGAGTCGTTGCTGCGCCTATCTGAGAACCGTACTAGCACCCATCGAGAAGCCTCAGGATGGCTGTTCCCACCCCAGCCTATCGCCAGAAAATCACATAATGTGGCCGACCAGTTGCGCGGGCTGTACAGTCCAGCCTAGACTTCCACGTCGTCCGAAGCGTCACGGTTGTCCTACCAGAATTATGTCGCGTCAATTCACTCGCAGCAGTGCAAATTTCGATTCCACAGTACGGTGTCATTAGAACACCGGGGTCTATAATTCTACCCGGTTATCTTGAAAGATTTCCTAGAGCGAAGCAGATGCGAGAAATGCCCCAATGGAGATGGAGGGATCGCGACGTCACCGAGCGTGGGGTCATGTGATTAGTGCGGCCCGCCACACCGGGGTCCTAGTGGCAGTGTGCGGTGGCGGCCACACGAGCACAGGGATTGTGAACGCCTCCATCATGGCAAACAATCTGCCAACGGTTTCGTCCCACTCATTGCAACGAGATCAAACCCGCGGCTCAGGAACAAATAATTCAACCACGCAACAACTGCTCGGGCCCCTCAATCACCTGAACAGCATCGCGCAGCAACTCCTGCATTCCCTTTCGCCTCAACACACCAAACCCCCACCTCCGCCGACGGTCACCGCGTTCGCCGATGCAGATGCGGCACTCGCGGCGGCTGTGCAGCTGGCACGTCTACACCAAAGAAAGCAACAACGTATCGAAGCGCTAAAATCGGATGTCCTCGCGCTAGAAGACTCTTGGCGTACCGTGATAATGCGGCTAGAAGAGGGAAGGCGTGAACTAGAAGCGATCATTTCTGAAGGGGATGTACGACTCGCTGCCATAGAGCAGGCTAAGGGTGGTACGCATCGCGTGCTCTATTTTTGTTCGGTGGCGTAGTGACGTCTGTTGGCAGGCGCCATTCCATACCCTGAGCTTCTGGCGTACGCTCAGAGTCTAAGCGCGTTCACTTCTGCACCTCCTAACTTGCCCGACCTCTCGTTACCTGGCCAGCCCCCTCCACCCCTCTTTTTCCCGCCCTTTCCCAATGAGGAGAAAATGCGGCGTGGACATCTCAACGCTGAAGAGCCCCTCGGCCCATTAGGCGAAACCCACTCCGTTGGCCGACGTAAGTGTTTCACGGCTAGGTGCATGGTTACGTTGATGACACACATTCTTGCCACCCCGCAGCGCCATCGCCATCCCCGGAGCCCCATCGGGTCCAAGCAGCTAATCCATACCGCCCCATGGACATCAGACCCCCGCAGCCAATGTTCGACCTTGACCTTGACCTCAATCCTGATCTTCTTTAATTGGTTTTATGTTGTTACTTCGTGCGTCACTCCCACGGAGCGTCGATGTACCCCACAGGTCGGGACTTACTTAAGCACGTTGCGGGCATTCGCTGGCATTCGCTGGCATCCGTTCCGCCTTTTTCTCGCCACCCTTGATCGAATTCGATCGGTTTGATTGACCATGAATGGAAACAGTGTATAAATGGCTGACCCTGACGGAATGTGCACCACTTCGGTATTCATGTGAGTGTTCGAATTCTCGGCAATTGATTCATTACACGTTATGTAATCACATTGCCGAACGAAACACTGTACCCCTCCCCACCGCTACTCGAGCGAGTGACTTCGCCACCCCTCATGTCGGTTCAGGTCGTCCCATTTTGGTCCGGCTCGAGTTTAAACAAGCCGAGCTGTGCCGTGACAGCAAATACTGGACCGCGTATATAAAGTCTCTTAAGTGCACCAACTGGGCCATCCTAAACTCTCCCAGTCAACATGTCATCAGAACCTACCCAGGTGGCCATGCTCCGACGTGGCAAATCATCGTCAGCCTCCGACTCTTCATCGACTGCACCACACCCCGTCACCCTCCTCCCCGTTGAAATCCTCTCGGAGATAATGTGTTATATGCCGTTGTTCTATGGCCACGACGCCCCATCCATTCATCCCCTCGATAGCGACCTTGACCCTTCCGGACGGTTCACTAGAGACGGCCCCATTCGCACACCACACTGGGTCGCAGTGAGCCACGTCTGTCATGGCTGGCGCGAAGTGGCGCTCAAATGCAAGGCCCTGTGGACATGCGTCCCGCTCGTCAGCCCCGCTTGGGCACAGCGTGCTCTGACGCTCTCAAACCCACATCCCATCACAATTCGCATTGACTCTAGAGACAGCTCGATCGATAGGGGCTACGTTTCCGCCGACGCGTTATTCCTCGCGCTTGCGCACATGAGCCGAATCCGCAAGATCCGCATCCACTCACCTTGGGGCACGAAGTACGGTGATCGAATCCTAAGCTTCGTATATGGGGCTCTGTGCGGCGGCGCGCCAGTGCTCGAGGAGCTCGACCTTGGTTCAGACGTACCATTTATGGCACATTCGGGACCCGAGTGGAGTACGATGGCGTCCGCCATCGCACAACTGCGCGTGCTACGTCTCGAGCAGTGCTTCCTCCCTGCAGACGGCTTCCTATTCCATTCGGGGTTGACTCACCTCCGACTGTCGGGCACAAGGGTCATGTGGCTGACGTTGGAGTCTTTGCTCAGCACGCTTCCCCTCATGCCCGAACTTCAAATCCTCGAGCTATATGGCGTTTTGCCCTCAGGCCCCTCGTCGTCGTCGTCTGACCCTCCCTCGTTGGACCTTCCATTGCTCAAAGAATTACACCTCGGCGGCGCGGCGCAGAGCATCCTAGCCGTGCTGCAATCGTTCGTCCTCTCTGGGAACGTGCGAGTTTTCGTCACCCTCCCCAATTCTGTCACAGAGACCGGAACTCCCTCGCAATGGATGATGACACTCCGTGGAAGGCAGGGAATCGTCCCAGCGCATGCCCCGTGGAGCCCATTGACGCACTAACGGCTCATCCACCTACATGCCCCTCAAGCCAAGGAGCTGCTTTAGGAGTCCACGCGGGGCATTCGAAACCACGCTTTTCGAAAGCGGGCAAGCCCCAAATCATACGAGGGATGGTGGGCTCAACAAGGGATCGGGATTCGGTCACTATACGTAGAGCTCCTGTAGTATGAAGAAGCACGTCACCTAGTCGGATAGTTAGAAAATGGAATCTCTGACACCTTCTGTGCGGCTGAGTTCACATGACGTTACTACAATTAAGTCCATTGGCCCGAGTGCCTGGACTATCCATATGTGGTACTTTGTGACGCACTACTGTACTTCGTCCGAGACGCTGCAACCATCATTACAAATACTTACTGTCTGCCTGGCCTTCTGGTTGAAGAGTGGCGAGTGGCGGTGGCGGTGGTGGTGGCTGTAGTCTATTGTCCATGGAACAATGCGGTACCCGACGATCCCGGTGATGTTACGTGGTTTCGCCTTTGCGGGACGTATGGTCCGTTCTCCGGCCCGTTGAGAATACACCGTAGAACCTTCGGAAATCCCCGAGTTCCTCAGCGTGGCTGCCAGTGTGAACTCTAATGACATCCCAGTGATAAAATCGAACATGTTCTGTACCCCTTCCACTGTCTTGTAGCTATCAGCGCTGATACATTCGAGCCATGTTGGTGGTGGGGATCGCCCATCGGACTTCCTGATTTCCCAGTCATGATTTCCGGTCCAATTCCGGTCCACATAACTCAGAAGAGAGATTGTCGTGAGTCACGACGGACTTTCTATGGAAAAACTCGCAACTGAGATAGATGACTGGGCTATATGGACGACAGATTGGGAAAAGGAATATAGCACAGCAGAACTTCTAATAGTTGCAAGGGCTTTGTGAACGCCCAGCCGTGATTCCCGGACCTTGATTTTCTGCGGAAAAGTTCATAACTAGAGGAATGTATGCCAGAACAAGGAAATAAATGTATCACGACATAAGCGGGACTTCGTGGACGCCCAGCCGTGATTTCTGGACCTCTTTCTGGACCTCACAACTGGTTCAAACGTTAAGCGCCAAGCGCTTGTAGTACGCTTCTTCACGATTGCGGTGAGTACGGGGGCGAAGAGAACAATGGCAGATCAGTGAATCCGTGCCTGGAGATATAAATCAAGTAGCGGAGTGGATGGATCAATATAAAGTTAAAAAAAAGGTATCCCGGGGTTCCAAATAAATATACTCCAAGAAGATAAGCTAATTCGGCGATAGCGTACCTTGATGACCTCGTCAAGTCGATGCATCTGGATCATGTTGCCTGACGTGCAGGCTAGATCGCTCGGCGAGTGACTGGTCCCAACGGCGCGTACGGTCTGCTTTTCGCGCCGTGCGAGCTCCACGATGAGCTCTAACTGATGCTCTGTCTCGGGTCGGAAAACAGACAGTGGTCCAAAGCTGAACGTGGCAGTGTGATCCCAGCTCTGGAACACGGCAGCAGACGGCGGGCGGTCAACGGGGACGGGTTTCAGGAGACGATAAAGTTCGCGATGAGTTGAGATTGGGACGCCATGGCCCGTGGGCCGTGGCTCACAGCAAGCGGCTTACGGCCGCCCTAGCTCAAAGCTCAACTGCTCATCCATCTCTATGTCCCTGGCAACAGACCCTCAAAACTCTCCTATTTTGATCTCCGTGGCCGCGTTGCACCCGTCTCTGGAGTGGGACGGGCATCAGCCTCATAATCACTGAAGCGCTCGCCGCCAACGGTGCCAGGGTATATACCGGAGGTCGCCGACAAATGGGCAACACGCGACAAAGGAGCCATCATTCCGTACGTGCGCAACCCTAAATCAGGCTTTTTGTGGTGGTAGCCTTTCCCTTGATGTCTCGAATCGAGCTAGCACCCTCGAAGCAAAAAAAAGACTTATTGAAGAAAAGGAGGGAAAATTGCACATTCTTGTCAACAAGTACGTTTGTTGCTAAGCTGATTGACATTGACATGGCCATTTCATCCACTTTTCTTTGGTGCTGGAGTCTCGGGATCCCTTGTAAATTTCTTCGACGATCCTCAGGCACCTGAAAATATCAACGTTGAGACCACCGGAATCGCTCTTTTCAAGTTTCAACGACGACGGTCCTGATGTGTGGACTGCACTCTGATACAACATCAATACCTTCTCTATCTATTACATGACGTCGGCTTTTCTCGGCTTGCTCGACAAAGGCAGTCGAGATGTCGGGGTCTGCACGTCCAGTGTTATCAAAATTACTAGGATAAGGGGAACTTTGAAGATTGCGCAGAGACAGGTTGGCACATCCGTCAGCATATCACCGTAGTCGGCCAATGTTGACTCTCAGAGACTACAGGTAGTTCACACATAACAGCTCGAAAGCAACGATGTGAAATTGTCAGATGAGAAGGAAATAATAAGGGATCGGTAGTCCGCAAGGTGCACATGCGTGTCAGAGTCCTTATCGATAACCAATTTATGCCTTATCTAGGGGGCAGAGAACCCGAAATCCACTCCCCAGCTGGTCTGTTTATTTGGGTATAGCCACAACTCTAACATGATCCACTCAAGCGGGCGGGGTGCCTAAAGATGCACATTAGCTAAAACTGTATCACGATGCAAGAAAGTGAATGATTCGCACCGCTGTTGCTGCACCCGGTATTTGGCCACAAACCAACGCCCTCACCGGACATGCACGACGTGTCCGAAGTTTTCTCACCATCACTACCGGACCACTCGCTGCACTCAACCTCTTCGTGCGTGCCGACCATCACCGTCTTACTATCAGGGAAGAAGGCTCCCGGAGCACCCGAATCGGTGCACAGCTCAAAACTGCGATGTTTCGTTTCTCAGCATACCACAGGTCTTGAAAGATGAGAGGAAGAATGGTATCCACGCACTGCATAGGCATATCGTATTGGTTGAGTGGATTGGAGACCGTCTGGCCGCAGGACTTGCTGTTTGAGGACGCAGTGCACAAATCATTAACCTTGACGACGATGCTGTTCCCGAACGGTCCCGTGGAAGAGGGCGTGTTGGGGTCGGAGGTGGGCGTTATCTTGAAGCAGCGTCCGCAAGCGCCGCCAGTGCCACTGTTAGCACCGTATGCGAGCTCGTTGACCGCAGCAGAGTACCCAGTCACTTTCTGGCCGCACGCTGTGAGGAGAACGTTGCGCTCAGCGGGTTCCAAGGTGTGAGATGAGAGTGGGTGCATGACTTACCTGGAGATTGGCAACCGCTGCCTACAGTGAACGACGCCTTTCCACTGGGATTCTGTACCCAGCCGGTCGAAGACTTGCCGGAGGTAGTAGAACCGGAGGGAGTGGCCTTAGGATTAGCAGGGCTGCCCGCATTGTTAGGAGCTACTGAATGGGAGGCGGCGTTCCCACCTTGTTGGCCAGGTTGACCAGATTGGTTGGGGCTGGGATTGTATTTGCCATCGGCTTTGCGCACAAACTCATGTTTGGCAGCGGTGAGGACGGAAAGGGAGACGAGGACGAGAGCGAGAGAGAATTTCATCGTTGTGGATAGAAGTAAAGGATTGTCGCGGTAGTGTTTGCTGTTGATCGGTAGAGCGTCGAATGTGTTGTCCAGTCCACCCCCTCCCTTGCGCCTTTATATGCTCATCGAGAGTGAACAATTCCCTTTGGTGTTATTGTGATTATCGGTACTGTTGCAACCTCTCCCGTGTGCGGTTGTCGCCAAGAACTCTGTATAGGGCTCAGAAATTGGCCGCAGTACTCGTTGTCGCCGCAGCAGGTTCTCTCATAACTCCCGAGCTGTTGTTCATGGCATCTTCCAAAGGAGATGGCAGTGTTGACCTGGACTCTCCGTCGACGCGGAGTGGCGCAAATTGTAACGTAATTCAGCCTGAGGGTCCTTGCTAGGCTCCGCCTAAAAATAAATACGGTTCCAATCAGCGGCATACATACTACAAGTGGGAGCGGCGAGATAAACATGGTTCAGTATCGGCGTGTTTGATGTTTTCGATGATGTTTCTCTGACATTATAGGGTGGCCTTGATTCAGAGCACCCCAAATAATCGAACCAGACTAAGAAGATGCAGAGACGATGTGATGGTGATATGTCAGGATGTGTACGGTATTGTGTGAAAAACAGGGATGACGTAGGTGAGCTCGCCTTTCCCTCTATGGCCCTTCGTGGTTACAGGTGTGGTCGTGATTCACCCTCTTCGTTGGCCGCTTGGAAGTGGACAAGTACAGTAATGCGCTGATGATCCAAAGCTCCAGTGTACGGTATACTGGACTGTCAGTATTGAGAATAATCTGAGTTGATCGGAGAACCGCGGTCCGAGGATGTAAATTTATCGCAGTGCCAAGAGAACAACAAGCGTCGTCAGCAGGTGTATATGGCAGCAACGACATCCCATCCAACAATGGACTTGTTAAAGATACCTCCCTTACCAGTTGAGTGACAGAATGGTCTGAACAGATTGGAAGATACAAGCTACAGTACCACCTTGCTCGTGAACTTGAGAGAGGCTTGGGTTGATGTAGTATGGTGTTTCGTCGGTTTCGTACCGATGCGGGGAGCTCGCCTCTCACCTATTAGATTCCGCAGCGACTCAGGAAAGGGGTACAAAGGCTGTTCTGTGCAACCCCTACGCGGGCCGTGAATCGCATAGTTCAACAGAGTTCAACCGTCGTACGCCCAGCCTTCGGATATCGACCCTTTCGTATTCCAAAAAGACAGCTTGAATTTGCCTTGTGTATGTGGCAGGGCTTTGACGTACTGGCTGTCTACGCGCTCCAGGAAAAATGCGACAACCGGGTCCGAGCAAGTCCGAACGGCCTTCAATGACCGTAAGAAGGGTATAGCAAACTAGATGTCGTATGTCCTAAAAATGGTTAGCAGGCAGAGGGAAGAGCACGAGGTATGACGGGGGCGATGGTTGCCATATTCGGAGATGAGTGGGTCACGAGATATGATGTTACGAGTTAAACTACATAGTTCGAACCTTCAAGTTTCAAAAGCTGCAAAGTGTAGCATAAGCGAGCCGCAGCAGGGAAGGAAGAAAATAGTTTTCGGGATCCTCCCGGTTTCGTAGGAAGAGGCGGCCTAGAAACCAACAACACCGGAGGTCCCAGAACAATACGACTCCCTTTTATTGCGGATAGGCGAAATGGCGTTAGCGTTAGCGAGTTGAATTACCCCAAAACCCCGGTATACCGTGACTGGTATGTAAAGTCTCCACGAGCGAGCCGCAGCAAGGACCGCCACGCATCTCACCAAAGCATTCGCGACTCGAATTAACCCTCAAGGGCACATCCGTGCGAATAAATTCCATCGCCCCGGGCATATACGAATCCGAGATGACATCTGATACGATCAAGGGGCCAGAACAGATGGCATGGGTCGCCCAAAGCTTACTTCCTGTGCCTGCTGGGCAGCCTGGCACGATATTTCTTCCTTGTGATGCGGATTCTCTATCCACATGACCCGTACCTAACAGGCCTGGCGAGATTTCTGGTACGTCCTAAATTCCCATGACGTCAGACGTTGTCACAGTTCTCTATGATGACAAGAGTGAGAAAAGAGTTTGTCACGGTAGGGGCTGCTGATGGTCACGAGTACTTTGTAAACACCCAGCCGTACTACCTGAACCTCACACCCAGATGTCGTCACTGGTTTCTGTGGAAAATTTGCAACTCAGATGATTGGGATATATATTTGGCAGACATGTGAAACAAATATATCACAGCAGGACCTCTGATGGTCGCGACGGCGCAACTGTCAACAGACTGTCAATCAAAAGAAAAAAATTTCTGATCTATTGACATACCGTGGCGGTCGCAAAAAGAGGGGGCGTTAGTATGTAGTCACCAATACTCCAACGTGCGATACGGTACAACCGACTCATGCGGGCGCTTCCTGCGCTCTGCCTCCCACCGCGCGATCCATGCCGAAATCTTGGCGCGGCTCCCTGCGCTCTCGACGTTAACTGTCGCGACGATGCGCGCCCAATCGAGCGACAGCGCGAAGCACGTGAGCTCGAAGAATGAGCTGTGCTCCGAGTACGGCACGCCGAAGAGCTGCGCGGATGGCGTGGAGCCCTGGGTGGGGTGCAGGTGCGCGTGCGTGAACTCGCGGTGCGGTGGATGTGCGAGGACGGATGCGATGGAGGGTGTCGAGCTGGTGCCGGCCGGTGGTGAGTAGCTGTGGATGAGATGGGCAGCGGGACATTAACGCTCGTGCTTTTTGCAGCTAGACGACTACACGGATAGGTGGAGGCATGAGACTTACGTCCACCCCGTAGGACGAAAAGCGATCGCTTTTGTCCAGTGACCCTTCCAGCGGCCAACATACTCCTTCAGCCTGTCTGACGTGACGACGCCAAGAGGAACCAGGTGAACATTTGCGGACAACGGGTCTGAGGTCAACATTCCGTGTAGCTCTGGATCTGCTTGACAACGAAGGATCGCGGCCTTCCGTGAATCGCAGTATATTTTTGTGCGCAGAGATTCCGCAATTGCTAGAAAACGTTTGTCAGGGTGGATATACCTGCGTGTACGCTCGGAGCGAACCTTTCACTACGCGCTCCTTACCGATGGAGTATGTACTGCGTTGATGTCAGCTCTCGTGTCCTTTGTCCATTAGTTCACGTACCCGACGAGGACGAGTGTGTTGGTAAGTTTGGGGTCGCCTTTCGGTTCTGGTTTGGGAGTAACAGTAACCCAATTACTCACAGAACCCTTGTCGTCTTCGCACGCCAGGCCTTGACCCGATACTAGACGTTTGGCGAGCTCTGCGCAAGCCGAGATTACCTGCGCCTGGGCAGGGAATAGGTACTGTTCGTCTTGTCAATGAGAACAGCGCCTTATGTGCTTACACTTCAACTCACTCTAGGATTGAGATATGTGGTATCCAAATATACAATATCAATTCGTTTTCCTTTGATGGCTTGGTGTAGTGCGTGTTGGGGAGATGCTCTAAAGTCGCCACAGTGGAGGTACCGAAAAATCCTTCCCGAGCCCACGTAGCTTGACTTGTACGCACTGTCACCAGCGTTGACTGTCTGGCGGCCCTCGAAAAGGAACAGGGATGAGCCGGGACCTTTCCAAAATGAGACATATAGTCGTTAGATTATCGGATGATAATGAACAAAGTCATACAGTGATTCGCCTCGATAAGAGTTACTGTGACACCACCTGATCCAGGGATCAAAGTAGGCACGTTCATGGGGAGAGGATGAACCCATTTAGGATCGACTGATAGCATGTGGGTCACCAAATTAGCAGTCCCCTCTGCGGAGAGCCGTCAGGTCCAAGATTGACAGAGTCAGAATGAGAACGTACCTGAGCAGTAAATCGGGCCAGCCTTCCACGATGACGATAAATTAGTGTAATGGTCTGAATGAGCGTGCCTGGATAAAGATTGGATATTCCGAGTACGGTGGTATATAGGATGAAGACACACGTCAAGAAGTACGACGTCACGCCGGGAATTTCGCCGTAGCGGAAAGCATCGACAGCGATAGGCATGCCTTGCAGGACCTTGTAAAAAGGCGCCTTTCTGCGCCCTCCGTTTGCTTTTGTTGCCCTGAAGTTGCGATCTTCAGCAGTTTCGGCTTCCTTCCATGCGTTATTCTCCTTGTGCGAGGACATGAGTATTGAGAAGGCGTTGCCGCCTACTGACTCTTTGCTCCCAGACGGGGCAGGTGGCGGAGGCGAATCGCGAGGCGAGGGGGTATTGTTGGTGGAGAACGAGTGGTAGCAGGCGGTAATATGTGATTGCATGTCCTGATACAGAGCCTATGAGGAAACGCGGGGTAAATCACAATAAGAAACAAACAGGTGAGGAGAAGCTTGTCAGTGCTATTCCGCAAAACGGACACTGATCGGAGAAATCTCCTGAGGTCGACGGAGGTTCATCTTTGAGTTTCAGATATTCTTCAATCTCATCGTCATCATCTATTTCGAGAACGCCGTCAACCTCAGCCCCATTTGTCCGGACAAGTTCGTCGTCGCCAGTTCCCCACTCATCCTCAATTTCGATGATATCGCACGAGTCTGCTCGTGTGGAACAGGACGGAACGACACGTGAAGAGTCGCACTGGGTTTCTGACAAAGAACAATGTGAGTCATCCGGCACCGCAAAGAGTGTTGCAGGTGCAGCCACGGGACGTGGGTCATCAACATGACCAGAGCCCACGGGCTGAAAACCCTGATCTTCAACGAGAGGTGGCACGTCATTTTCTTCGGTATGAACAAGCAACTGTGGCTTTCCAAACTCGGCGAAATGGGGAGCATCGTCTTGAGCAAACGCCAAGAGATCGTCGGTGTCAAAGTTTGGGGCCAACTTCACTTTCGCCTTCTTTCTTGACCTTGGCGCGTCGTGCGATCCTTCAGAGACGGCCTCAACCACTTCAATATCAGAACTACTTCCCGCATGTTCTCCCGCCATCCGCTTGGTACTATCCGCAGGTGCGTCGTCGTCATCGTCCGAATCCAGGACGATGATTTCCGTTCTAGACGGCTGCACGCCCTTCGAATATGTTGTCTTCCTGATTTGAGAGCTCAAATGACGCGTTTTGACGCGCTTTTGGACCCGAGATGACGCGCTTTGGCTGCTTGACGTTTTAGGTTTTGCGAAGAAATGGTCCAATGTCGTGGGAGGGGGCGGGTCAAACAAAGGCTTTTTTGAAGGCGCCATACATGTTTATGTTCACCCGACGAGAAAAAGGGAAAAAAAACGCAAGCCAGGGTCCGTCTTCAAAATAGGGGAAACGTGTGGAACAAAGTCAGAGTCATGCGCGTAATAATGGTTGCGCGATAAGCACTGAGATTACATCATCAACACGTCAAGCTCCCACACGATGGACGCCGAGCCTCTGACTCGGACTTGGCCCTTGGACTCTGCTAGATCAAGAAATAACTCAGCTTTTAATGCTCCCGTCCGCTGCTACTTTGGCTCTTCATAATGACGGCTAGGCATTACATTCTCATTCTGCGCTCCTCAGTTTGGTTGTCTTTGCAGGCATCTCTCGTTATGTTGACTACTACTATGGATGCTTCTTATTGACGGGGACCTGCTCTTGGAGCTAGTGTGTCATATGATGTTCTGGTCTCCCACACCCCTGCTTATCGGCCTCAGGTTTAACGGTGTGAGAAATTAATACTCTGCGGCCATGATACCCTGGGCGCAACGGTGTGGCGTATACATTAAGGCGTAATTTCTGCAGCCGTCCGGCGGTATACATCCAATGTTATGATGGTCATGGAAAGGAAATTATTCCACGACGTCTACCGTCTTTTCCTCTCGAACCATTAACCCTCCATTCAACCCTAGTCGCTTGGAATGTAACAGCCTTGAAGTACATCACGACAGTGGCTTGACCCTCAGATGTGGCCTAGTAATCAACCGTCCTTGATTTTCTTCCTTTCGGTCCCTGAGCTCCAATTAATGAAAACGCCTATCTACTAAATCTTCTGCTATCGATACCCGCGGTCCACACCCCTGCTTCTGAATCATATTATCTCGCAACTCGTGACACATCGAGTACCATACCGAGAGTAAGAACACAACAAATACGCGGCCAACTCACAAGACGTCTCGTTTCGTTTTGCGCACTGATTGTGCCTTGTCTCGATGAAGTATTTATAACCCAGTCTTTGTTTTCTGTCACCGCCACAACATGCCAAGAGCACATAGGTGCGGCGCAAAAAAGGGCCTTGTTCCCACTGACCAGGTTCTTGGACCATCGGCGTCCGGCTCTTCGATAGCACTATCCTGAACTCCTCTATTCCCGAGGTACCTGATTAGCGCCATCACCACATGACTCATACAGTAGGATCCATGTTATCGTACCTACTGGCTGGTTGAGGATAAAATAGCTTTCAAATAATATCATCGAACACCCTCGGGTCTCATCGATCTCATCCCACACTTGCCCGCCAAGGTGCTCGAATTTTCCGTTGTGCCAACCTGCACGCCCTTCACCCGCTCCGCCGTGATGCAATTGAAAGCACATTGCGTTCAGGTAAGGGGAAGTTGATACAAAAGCCATTATTTCCTGACTTAGCCCTTATCCATTCTATGGTAAGAGCCTAACTTCAGTGATGGCCGCGCTGCTGCTCGCACTGGTCCCTTCCGTCGTGTTCAACGTCAAGAGTAGCCTCTCGGGAAGCAGAAGACAGTCCCCCACCATGTTGAACGTCATCATAGTGGAAGCTGTCTTTTCCTTCTCGAAGAGGGCTGTTATTACTGTACCACAGAGTACAGAGTGTCCCGTTTAACATTTTGGCTCGTCCCTCTAAGGGTATGTTGCCAGTACTCAGCGGTTGTCAGCCTTTCACATTGCTTCATCATGGTGAGCATTGTGAAGTTGAATGCAGTAACTCATCTCGAAGAATCGACCACCATACCTCATGGTTCTTTTGGATGTAAATGGCGTACAAGTTTGTGCTATTACCTTTGAGCTTGCCGTGCGTCGTCACATGGACGGAAATCATACGACGACAGTTGACCATCGATACAGACCCACACTAGCTTCTACGCATCTATGCATGGCAATGTGCGACGATTCGAGCTTACAACTACGCAAGAAGCACATTTCCCTTCGTCGGGTCAAAGCAGCCATGTCAACACTCCGTCTGGAGGTAATGGGTGGGAACTAGCAGCAGGTAAAATTGGGGTTCGTTGTGTAACACTTCCACGCATGTCGTTCGGGTATGTCTTGAGCGTACTACGAGGAGACTTACCCTGGTCCTGATGATCGCCCATGTGGACAGGAATCGGGTTGATCAATTGAAGGGCACGCAACGCAACTCAATTGATCGATTCGAACACGAGCCTCCTTGCTATAGGGAGTACGAGGAGAATTCGCGATAATTCAGTCAGGATCTCGTAATATCCTACCCCATCGAATAGGAGTTACCGGCCCACCAGTCGTAGCGTCGCTTTTTGACGATCACATATATCCGGTGTCGGCTTTTCGTTATTTTCTCTTGCCCGTGATGGGCTCGATTTTGTCAAGGAGCGGGAAATGGAAGTCATATCCGTTGCCCAATATTAATATGCGCGTGCGCGTGTTTGTCGAGTCTTATCTCGAGCACTTCATATACTAGAACCCTCCGATAAGAGGATGTCCGATAAGGCACCGTGTAATGGTCGACGTCGATGTACAGCTGACTGCTAACACAAATGGGGCAGACTTGGCTAGGCACTTCGGACCGATTATTCCCTGGTGAAAGGCAACAATGAGAGGCTACTACTTGTGTTACTGGTGAGCAAAACTCCAGAAGGTGACGGATGCCAGTGAGTGATCTGAATGGTTTGGGCTTACCTTATTTGCGTACTGTCTGCCCATGAAAGGACTTCTATGGGCACCACAGTCAAGGTCCAGGCTCGAGTTCTCCTAGTCCCGTGCGCTTGAAGCTTTACAAACGTATCGTATTGGATGATGTAGCTCGTCAGTGGCGGCAACATCTTCACGAACCAGCCATGCGTCAACCTAGCTGGCGTCGACGGTATCAACGCGCTCCTTTCGACGGGCGGCGTCTGCGACCAGCAAGGCATCGCGGACAAGATGACCGCCTTTGCCAAAATCGTGCTGTTCAAGGCGGGTCAGATTACCCACTTGTGGACGAGGTATTAAATCAAGGTGTTGCCTTCGTCCCCGTCATATGATGACGCCGGGAGGGATCATTCACACGGTTTTCTGGCCGTGATTCGAGTCATGATCCGGCTCGATCACGGATATGGTTGATCGATTGTAAGGCGAAGACGAAGACATCGCGCAGATGACCCGAGTGTAAGTCCGAGTGTCATCAGCGCTCCAATCTTCCTTGCTTCCTTTCTTCCTGTAGATGGAGATTGAACGTTGAACGTCGGGTCCTCGTTGTTATGAGCTCGAGTTAAGTTTAGTCTTTCGTTAACACATGGTCCGGTCATGCTGCCATTGGCCGTGTGGAAGTCGGACCGATATGGCCCGTTGTCCCCTCTCTCACCTCCGCGGACATTTTCGTTTTTCGTCACTGCAGTTCTGAATCCATGACCCGTGATCGGCAACTCAATGGGAGATGCACTTTCTGGAAAGGGGATAACGCGCAGAGGTAACCTATTTAAGAACATCGCTGTCGACCTCGATAGAGCTGTTGACTGACGACTCACAAAGCGGCAGGCACATCTACAGGTCCTTTTGACGTACGGATTACATGACATCAGTCCCTCGAGGAATTGCGCTATCGAATTTATTTGGGCGGCGGTGTTTGCTCAGTTCATCTCGATCCTTCTTGCATCACACCATGTCTCCGACGCTCTACCATAATATGTCCACTGCTGCCCCCGAGAAAGGGGTTCCGCCCCTTAAGCCTACCGCGATTTTGCACCGCACGCCTTGGCAACCGCCAGTTGCGGTCAGTGGGCAGGGGATCTATATCACGCTCGAGGACGGAAGGGAAGTTATCGATGCGGTTGGTGGCGCCGCCGTGGTTTGTATCGGGAATCGCCATCCAGTCGTACAGGAGGCTGTGAAGGAGCAAGTTGATAAGCTTGCATGTAAGTAGCCACCACTATACGATGTAGATGCGGATTCATGAGTAAGGGTGATGCCTCTAGACGTATACAACATGCAGCTATCGAACGAACCTGCTGAGGAGCTGGCTAGAATCCTGATTGACTCGAGTAAAGGGGCTTTCGAGCTCTGTGGCTTCTTCGCTGGAGGTGCGTCCAGACTGCCCATAATCGTTTGGCTGGTGACGAGATTGAAAGCCTTGTTTAGGTTCCGAGGCAATGGAGGGTGTCGTCAAGCTTGCTCGTCAGGTCAGTATTCGGAATTTCGGCTTACTTTTGGCGATTAAATGTTCTTTTCAGTACTGGCATGAACAGAAGCAACCTCAACGGAAGAATTTCATCTCCAGACACCTTTCCTATCACGGTAACACTGTTACCACACTATCCCTGTCTGGACATCCTGCACGCCGCGCACCATATAATGAAATCCTCCAACATGAAAACTTTCACAGGGTGTCGCCGGCCTACGCAAAGCGCTTCCGACACCCGGAAGAGACCGAGGAGCAATACGTCGAAAGGCTCCGACAGGAACTCGAGGACAAGTTCCTCGAGCTTGGACCAGATACCGTTATTGGATGTAAGTCCTTCTCTCTCGTTTCGACGGGCAATAGTTGAACACCGGTATTCCTATAAAGTCGTGGCCGAAACCGTAGTTGGTGCAACTACTGGTGCACTTCCTGCACCTAAGGGATATTTCAAGGCGATGAAGTCTGTTTGTAGAAAGTATGGCGCTTTATTTATCCTAGATGAAGTCATGAGTGGGATGGGCCGTGAGTCACCTGGTTAGCCTTGAGGCGCTTGACGGTTGACAGGCTAACGGGTGATGTAGGGATGGGCACAACACACGCCTGGGAGAGCTTTGGTGACAACGTGTCCCCAGACATCCAAGCCGTCGCGAAAGGTCTTGGCGGAGGGTGTGTCGCATCTTGGTCGCACCTTGTGGCGGCTTATTTCTGACTTTGGCATAGATACGCCTCCATTGGTGCAGTCCTTATGTCCAAACAAGTTGCCGATGGTATTCGAGACAAGAACGGATTCTGGAAACATGGACACACCTATCAGGTCCGTTCTAATGACACTTTATTGTTCTTTCCATTCTGTGACACCTATTACAATCAGGCGCATCCGCTTTCGTGCGCGGCCGCTATTGCTGTGCAGAAGGTGATAGCGGCAGAGAACCTTCTCGAGAATGGGCGCCAAACTGGCGACTACCTGGCCCAGCTTCTCCACGAGCGCTTACAAACCCCTGGTGCGCTCGCACAGCCCTTTACATTTGATGTGCGGGGTGGGGGTTCATTCTGGGCTGTGGAGTTTGACTTTACTGGGCCAGAAGGGAGGGAGATGGATTTTAAGGGGGAAAGTTTCGCGATGGTTGTGCAGGCGCGGTGCTTGGAGAAGGGACTGATCGTGATGGGGATGACAGGGGGAGCGAATATTAAAGGGACGGAGGGGGATCATATATTATTTGCACCTGCATATAATATCACGAGAAAGGAGGTTGAACGGGTGGTTGATATATTTGTGGAGAGCTTGGAGAGGGTGTTGAAGGAGTCAGCGGTGTAATAGTACTAGTGCAGTAGTAGGCCACTGCCGCAGACCCGCGCCACTTGCGGAGATTGGCAAGAGCAGCCAAAGCCACGGGCGAACCCCTCAACCCTTCACACTTTAGGTAGACGACTTTGTATTTCACTCCGACTTGCATCCTTACTTTTTCCTTCTCAATCCAACCAAAACACAGTCAGGACTCAATGGCTGGCGGCCAGCTCTAAATGGACTTATCACATACTCACTCCCAACAAGCCATCCCTGCCAGCCTTCCTCAACCTACTGAACATTCCTCTACCACCACTCATCCTCCCCTCCAGATCCCAACGATCCCCTCAGACTCTTCTCGCACCCTTCGATCAGCAACACGCGCCAGGGCCGCCAAACAGAAAGTGGCCAAGGACAACGACATCCCAGATCAGACGACGTCAGCCTCAGCAGAATCCTCCTCCCGTCAAACTCGCTCCAACTACCACCCCTACTCTTCCAAACGCCCTCGCGATACCAAAGGCAAGGGCAAGTCCCAAGAAACGACTGAAGAACAGCCAGTCCCTCGATCAAGCAAGAAGTACGTCAGCTTTAGCGACTTGCGCTTGGATTCTCTGACTTATTATATGATACCCTACGACAGAGGCCGCCGGACGACATACCCCATCACTTCTTCCTCTCTTACGATCAACGAACCAACTCGCGACACAAAGGGCAAGAAACGTGCTGCCCCAGAAGCGCTTTTCGAAGAACTTTACGCCAGTGCCCCTCCTGGACCCTCCAAGCGTCTCCGTCCAGCCACAACCGCTTACGCGCTTCGCTCCCGTTCAGATACCACCCAACCTTCCGTATCCGACATGCCGAAAAAATTGAGGTAATGTGTCATCTGGCGCCCGGTCTAATCCCAACACCCGTTGACTAATCCCTCAGACAAAGCACCTCTGCGAAAGGAAAAGCTGCTGCTGCAAAGAGCAAGGCCATGGCAGCTCCTGGTCCCTCGCGCGCCGAAGACGAGGATGTTGAAATGATGGACGTTGAATACAAGCACGAGGGTTCCGATCATGACGATCAGATCGACCTCGCGCATGATGATCGTGATGCAGGCGAGGACGACGACGCGAATGAGAACACTGGTGGAGGGAACGCCGGTGATGGCACAGGCGACGAAGACGGAGGCGGTATGGCTAATGATATCGGGGGTCTACCCCGTGGCTTCGCAGGGCTCGACGAGAGCGCGGCGATGGCCATCTTTGCGGACTACCGGCAGATAGGATCTTACATGTCGGGGCTTAGCTCGCGCCTCAAGACGATACTCAACAATATCAAGTCGAGTGCGGACCCGACAACACGTGTCGTGACGCTGCAAGAACTGAGCGAGTTGCTTAGCATCAGCACAGAGGACACACTCGCGGGCTCGTTCCAGGTCGACGCGTTTGTGCGCGAGCTCGTGAAGATTCTCGGTGGTACCGGCAACGCGGCCGATGACGATGATGGCGATGACGACGACGACAGCCACGAGCAAGATGAGGACGCCCAGCTCGCAGCAGTACTCGCTATGAGTGGAGGTGGCCAATACCAAGGGGATGATAATCTCGAGGCTCAAGTCCTTGCCGCACGCTGCTTGGCGAATCTCATGGAAGCCCTTCCGGGCGTCGCCCACACTGTGGTATACCACGGGGCTATTCCTGTGCTCTGCAGCAAACTCATCGAGATTTCTTACATCGATTTGGCGGAGCAGACACTGAGCGTACGTCCCTTTCGTCACTTGATCCTGTCCTTTTCTCACGGGATAATTTATAGACTCTGGAAAAGATCTCCGAGGAGTTCCCAAGCTCTATCGTCCGTGAGAACGGCCTGGCTGCGTTACTCAATTACCTCGATTTCTTTTCGATCGCTGTGCAGCGTACCGCCCTACAGGCGGCCTCGAACTGCTGTCGGAATGTACCCCCTGAACACTTCCAGATGATCCGCGGCGTGTGGCCCATCATCCGCAACTGTCTGGGCTACTCAGATCAACGCCTCGTCGAATTTGCGTGTCTCTGCGTTATTCGTGTCATCGACTCGTATTATCGATCGTCTCCAGAGAATCTCGAGATCCTTGTGGACGCTGAGCTCATTTCAGCCGTCAATGTACTTTTACTCCCTGCGGGTGGCTCGCCTTTGATCGCTGCAAACACCTTCACGCAGTTGCTGCGCGCTCTGGCTACGTCTGCACGCGCAAGCCCCAACATCACGATCGTGCTACTGGAGGCAGGGATCGTTGACACGTTGTACCAGATCTTGACCGGTGTTCTCCCGTCGACCCGCCCTGAGAGTGACGAACAGGGTAACTCACCAAGCGGCCAGGGCCTCGGTGGAGGACTCGCCGATATGACCGTGATGCAGAACCTTGCCCACAGGCCCAAGGACCAGGTCGAGGAGGCCCTGAGCCTCATTGCCGAGCTCCTCCCACCCCTGCCGAAAGGTATGCCGTACCGCAGCTTGCCGGCCCCTGTATGCTTAATTTTGTGTTTAAGATGGCGTATATGATCACAAGGCATACACCGAGAAGTCTCTCGGGAGACTGATTAAGGCCAAGGCAAAAGCCGAACGCGCTGCAGCACGCCATACTCAACAAACGCAAGTGCATGCCCACGTTGGCCCATCCACACCATCATCTTCCGCCACGGCAACGCCCGGACCCGTATCGGAGACCGCAACACCAACGCCAGCTGACAGCCCACATGAGGCCGACGAACCGCCTTCCTCGACGAGCAAGGAGACTCCTCCCCCTGACCGGACCGAGATGTTACGCGGGAAGCCCGAGGTCGTTGGCAGGTTTATGCAGCTCATTGTGCCCATCTTGGTAGACGTATACGCAGCAAGTGTCATCACTACCGTGAGAACCAAGACGCTCACGGGTCTTCTGAAAGCCATCAGTTACTTGGAGGCCGACGGTATCAAGCAAGTCTTAACAGTAAGTGGAGACTCCGGAGTTCGCGGTGTAGGAGATAAATCTGATTGCCTTTCCTAGTCGGTACCTATCGCGAGCTTTGCGTCATCTATCCTATCATCCAAGGACCACCCGACCCTCGTCATTGGCGCTCTGCAACTCGTCGAGCTCCTCCTGTCCAAGGTCCCGGAAGAGTACCGACCGGCCTTCCGGAGGGAGGGTGTATTCCATGAAGTCGAGCTACTTGCTGAGCGTACGCTTGTGGCCTCGAAGAAAAAGGGCAGTAGCAGCGACAAAGACAAAGACAAGGACCTATCTGATGCATCGTCGGCACCCGACCTCCCTCCACCCCCTCCCATTTCTGTTTCTCCCGCTATCGCTGCCAGCATTCCCGGTTTCAAGAAGCTGTCGTCACTGTCGCTGGACCCCGAGGACGCGGTGACACTGCGAGGGCGCGTTATTCGTCTCAGGTACCTTACTGCCAAGGAGAGCACGGACGCCGACAATGTATTCGCGACGCTCCGCCGACTGGTCGAGCGCATTTCCGGCCCGTCTGCCGGCGAGAAGGAGATCAGCAACGCGTTGAAGGAACTTGCGACGCTGTTTACTTCAATCCATACATCCGTGTCGAGCTTTGAGCTTCTGCAGAGCGGTGTCATAGATGGACTACTGCAATTTGCTACGGACAAATCCAAGAACAGTACGTGAGATTTAAGGCTTCTTTCTATGCATATATTTAATTGGCTCGCTTTAGTCTCCATCGCTCGACGCCAGGAGCTTCTGCTTGATGCTTTCACTGCTCGCAAGTCGAAGGCACTCGCTGGTTCGCAGACCCCCTTCGCCATTTTCGTGAAGAAATTACAAGAGAGCTTGACGCGGATGGAGGCATTTGACGTGGTCACCGTTACCCAGGGGATGGATGGTATGTCGCCCACAACTTCTTAAGCGGGCAACTTTCTCATATCTTTCATAGATTCAAAGCGAAGCAGTTCTCCATCACTCCTAGCCCGGCAACTGCGCCTGCGCTTGGTCGCCTCCGAAGGTTCTGACATCCCAAAAAACTTCAACAACATTGTCGTATCCATACATGCTATTGCGACTTTCCAGGCTCTCCATGACTACCTCCGGCCACGTGTTTCTGGCTTGATGTTCAGCGGATCGCGCCTCAGCGGCATGCTGGCCGCTCTTGCTGGTGTCACATCAGGTATCTCTTCTTCCCCCAAGACACCAGAACAGCCAGAAGCTAGTACATCTGCGGGCCCGTCCTCCGCAACTGTCGAGCGAAGACGTAGCCAAAGACTGAGCGCGAAGAATGCAGCAGCTGCTAGTGAAGTCGCGGCCGAATCAGCGTCTGAGGAAGCCGGCCCGTCTAATCCGCCGCTCGGCCCGCTAAGCTCAAGTGCAGAAGTAGAACCACCAGCGTCCGCATTAGGGGAGGAAAGCTTCGGTGATAACGCCGAGTTTACTGCTGATTTCACCGATGATGATATGGAAGCTGAGGTCCGTACCTCACCAATAACTATGAGCAAAACTCAAACTGATGAGCCTCATCGATAGGTGTTTGACGACGAGATAGATCCCGATCATGGTGCCGCGGACAAAACAGTTACATTGTCGGTTTTGGAGGGTTTGTACTTGCTCATACTTCTGTCTGGACACCGATTGAGGACCCCCCCTTCCCTAGATGGCTCCAAAGTTGAGGCACAGACCCCCGAAGGAACCAGGGTGGGCACACCCTCAGCCATACCCAGTAGCTCGAAGGTTGGGCCACGAGGCTGGTCGTCCGGGAAGGGTTCGTATGCATCCGCTCTCAAGGCCAAGCAAACGGACTGGCACCTCGAGTTCTCCATGGACGACCATCCATTACCACTCGACCTCACGATCTACGGTGCCATCCATCAGCATGAGCTCCGCAAGAAAAAGGCAGGGTCAGGTTCAGCGCTACCCCCCCATTTGTTGTGGCAAGGTGTGTACACTATCAAGTTCAAAAAGGTCCCGGGCCCTGCTGGAGGTAGTGGCGAGACCCCCGAACCCGTCACAAGGAGTCGCTCTCCGACCCCGTCGTTATCATCGCTTCCGGAGGATGCGCCACACGCCAAGATTTTACGCCTGCTTCGGGTCCTGCATAGGTTGAACGTAGTAGAGACCGAACGGCCGTATGCTTCCAATCGCAGTTTGCCTGAATCGGCGTTCGTGAACAACAAACTATCAGCCAAGTTGACACGGCAGCTGGAGGAGCCGATGATTGTTGCGAGGTAAAGTCCAACTTTTTCCTCGGATGGCCAGCTCGTTCTTAAATAATTATAGTCAATGCCTCCCCGATTGGGCACTTGATCTGCCCCAACATTTCCCCTTCTTGTTTCCATTTGCGACGAGATATAACTTCCTTCAGTCAACTTCGTTCGGTTACGCCCGCCTTATCCTTAAATGGCAAAGTCAACAAAATCGGTCTCAGGACAGTTCGCGCCGAGATGATGGCGTTGGTTTCCTCGGCCGGCTACAACGACAGAAGGTCCGGATCTCGCGAAAGCATATCCTCGAAAGCGCTGTGAAGGTGTTCGAATTGTACGGCTCGTCGTCTTCGATCCTTGAGGTGGAGTACTTTGAGGAGGTCGGCACTGGACTGGGTCCCACACTCGAATTCTATTCCCTAGTATCGCGGGAGTTCGCGAGGCGTGACCTAAAGCTTTGGCGTGACGACGATCCTTTACGAACGGGTCCCTACGTGTTCCACCCTCGGGGGCTATTCCCTGCGCCTATCAGTGCTGAAGACATAGCAAACGACGGTGATCCCAAGCGCATGCATATCATGCGTGTCATCGGCCAGTTTGTGGCAAAGGCGATGTTGGATTCGCGCATTATCGACATGTCGTTCAACAAAGTGTTCCTGAAACTCGCTCTCGGAGAAGACGTTCCTGTCACAATTGACACGTTGAAGGTGCGTGGGTTGTTTAGATCCGTATATTTGTGGCTTACCCGTGAAAAGCTTGTTGACGAGGAATTAGCGAAATCGCTGGAGAAGGTAAGGTCCCTCACAGCGGCGAGGCCTCTTGAGAAAGTAAGCCTTGTTCTGAAAATGGTCGACTCGGTTGGCTGACGTCATTGATAGTTGCAGCGGCTCTTGAGGGACAAAGTCGACGTCGGAGACCTTGCCCTGGACTTCACGGTCCCAGGATACGATATTGAGCTAAGAGTAAGATCATCTTCTTTTGTCGCTAAACCGTCAAAGCTGAATACTGCTTCCTAGCCAAATGGCAGGAATATTTCTGTTACCTCTGAAAATGTCGAAGAGTATATTACAGAGGTTATCGAGGCAATCCTCGGACCAGGCGCCAGGTTACAGGCGAAGGCTTTCCGGGAAGGCTTCTCGAAAGTGTTCCCGATCACCGACCTTCAGGCGTTCGCGCTTGACGAGTTAGTCATGCTCTTCGGCAACGCCGAGGAGGACTGGTCTATCGAAAGTGAGCGCTTCACCGTACGCGAAACCCGCTCAGAGATTAATTTTCTTTTAGCACTGAATGAGGGAATCAAAGCGGATCACGGATTCAACGTCGAGAGCCGGACCATCCGAAACTTGATCGAAATTATGTCCGAGTTCGACGTGCCGACACGCAGGCAGTATCTTCAGTTCCTCACTGGAAGCCCGAAGCTCCCGATAGGAGGTTAGTCTTTCGCCTGCTACTTCTGTGTCTCATTCCGTGTTTACGCTCGAGCGACTCTACAGGATTCCGTGGGCTTAACCCGCCGTTGACGGTTGTACGGAAGCCACACGAGGCGCCGCTCAAGGCGGATGATTACCTGCCCAGCGTGATGACTTGCGTCAATTACTTGAAGTTGCCAGAATACAGCTCGAAAGCGGTGATGTTAGAAAAGTTGCAAGTGGCTATGAAAGAAGGCGTGGGGAGCTTCCATCTATCGTAGTTGTGGCGAATGGTTAGTCAGGTGGATATGTATGTGTGGACGAGTTGAATGTGCCCCTAGTTCATATGTGTAGTACGCAGCCTCTTTTGTCTATTAGAACTCACTTAGTTTTGCTTTCCTCACAATCGAACGCTGAGTCAGCATGTCTTGTGCCATACCGATACACGAGATCAGTCAGCAGCGAGAGTGTTGTCCCTTCTTTAACTCTTACCACAACCATGTCTAAACACCATCCCGGTGTGTACTTTTTCATGACATCAAGTTTTTGGTTCTGATACTCCAATCTTAGATCTGATTATGTGCAGACGCCAGCCAGGGATAGGTGGGCCCTCGCTTGTTCCTCCCTCATAAAGGTACCAGTCTGCCTGACCAAACCATCTCCTTCCCTAGCCATTGGCCGCCTCTGTGAGAAATGCGACGGAAAATGGTGAGCGCTTTATCTTTTTTTTTCTTTTTGTCACCGAAAAAGGGACCCGCTGCGTTGCGGCTTCGGTCATACTGACGAAAGACCCTTGTTCCCCCCCCCCCCCCCCACACACACACACACACCTTTTTTTTACGCCCCTCAGCCCCGTCTGTGACTCATACGTCCGTCCAGAAACCCTCGTGAGGATTTGTGACGAGTGCAATTTCGGCACGTACGGTGGGCGGTGCATCATCTGCGGTTCTCCAGGTGAGCGGGAATTTTGGATTCGTTTCCTTTTCCGCGCTCACACCCTTTCCTACCTCTTTCCGGTTCCTTCGTGACCACCGTCTCTTCGACGTTCCTCTCACGCCCGTGGCCTTTTCCTTGCCTCTCATTCAGGGATTTCTGACGCCTATTACTGTGCTGAGTGCACGCGCTTGGAGAAGGACCGTGATGGCTGTCCAAAGATCGTCAACCTTGGTGCCAGTCGAACAGATTTATTCTATGAACGGCGTCGGCTCGGTGCGTTTGCACTCATTCCCACAGCTTGGAAACATCTATCTGACTGTCTTTCAGGGTTCAAGAAGGGTTGAACGTTGACCCCTGGCATATCTTCTCATCTGAGACGCTACATTATTTTGGCCATGCGAAGCAAGTCCTAACAAAGATGGCGGGTACAAACGGTGAACTACAGAATTAGCCGTGGCAAACAACCAAGCAAGATACAAGAGTAGTGTTAGTCATGTCGTGGGATGTAGATGTTTCCGCGTAGTACAGGTGGACTACCAGTTGTGCTTTCCAAATCAGCGAAATGTCTGTTGGGGACATGCCCGCTTTAATAAGGACATATGAAATGAAATGTGTACGGAACGGCGCACCGGAAAGCTTGCATGTCGACGGAAGCCTTGAAAACAAGGAAGACATGAGTATTGTCGTGGGTGTCGAGCGCTTCGCAGTCCGCGCAAAGGTCTTTGGCGCAGAAGGCACAGCGGTACCATTTTCCGACGATACGCAACATGTGCCTGTCGCAAAGCGCAAAGCTATGCGTGAGGTCACGAAGAAAGGCTATAATGACCCGATGAGCACCATGGGGGTAAAGGTGGGTAAAGGTTACATACCCGCGGGGTCACCCGATATATCTGCGGCAGGACTTCCCGGTACGGGACCCGCTGGATCCCGATATCTGGAAGGGGAAAAAAAATGTCAGCCCCATTTATACAGCACTACGCAGTTCATTTCAATCAATTTTCCACGAACAGGATTGGGATGATGGGGAATTCTGACTCCAATGGACCAGTGATGTCCACCGGCCGCGGTAATTTAAGGAATGTATGCATTGGATCGTGGACCTTGTATGACTTGATTTCACAGTCCGAGCACTTTGTAGCGCCAAAAGGATGGTAAGGGGAGGGAATCATATAACTTGGGATGTGCGCAGTTTTACATACCAAGTTGTACGAGTTGGGCAATGAGGGGCAGTTGAGGCATTGATACCTGATGCCGACGATGGGCTAAGAATTGGCGCAATGTCAGAGGAGAAAGCAGGTGGAAAGGAGAAGAGGCGGACCTCAGCACATGAATTGCATACTTGGAGGTGGACATAGTCTTCCTCTATATCCTGGCCTGCCTGGTCTGAGTGCAAGACGGTGCACCCGGAAATGGACGAGACGCTCGGACTCGAGCGAGCCAGCGGTGAAACGCCACGCAGATGAACGAGGTCACGGCCGTGACGCAGGCCGTGGGCGCGCTGGGAAACGTGCTGCACCTCGGGAATCGTTAGCGGCACAGGTATCTATCCTTGATCGTTAGCGCATGTGCGAAGCAGTGGAAGGAAAGGTTCGGGTGAAGAGGTGACGCCTGTACCTTCAACATGACATGGGAGGAATTGTGCCCGCCGTCGGATGCATCAAGGTTGCCAGGCAAGCCGGCTGTCTCGCAGTTCGAGCAAATGTCGATGTCTATTGGCGTACAATCGATACAGTGGAAGCGAGGGCCAACAATGTCCTGTTGACAACTACATCCAATATCTCAATATCAGAGAAAGACATCGAAATATTCAAGGAAAATTACCCACTTGAAGCATCGGACGTTGGGGTGCGTAAGGGCTGCCAAAAAGGACATTGGGCGTTAATTGGTAAGAAATCACGTGCCGCTACTCACATAGCTCATCCCCATTGTCATATGTTCCAGCGCCATTTAGTCCGCATGGGTGACTGTGCGTTCGCGGAGAGGGCTTTGCCCTCCGTTCCAGGAAAGGGTGGATCGGATGGATGTTGTGCACGTCGCTGTACCCGACATTTATCAAGTTAGAAAGCCAGACGTCCGAAGAATTGCAGATGCGTACTTGTAACACGCTCGGCAAATCGTGTAGTTGTCGCAGATGCCACATACATACCGATTTCCTGACAGTATCGATTGACAACCAGAGCAATTATGCGATTCTTCATTTTCTGCTCACGAGTTTATGCATCAGTTCACCAAGTGATAATCAATATAGGGCGGGATACACACCAACATCCTGCCAACCATTGAAGCCCCACATCTGGAACAGAAACGCGTGACGCAGTTCCCCTTTCCGTTTTGGGGCGCTTCGACGCGCTATTGCCATTTCTTGGGCTGTTGGCGGCATTGTTGGGGAGGATGGGCTGTCCATACCGCCAGGCAATGCGTGATCAAGGCCGACTTTTCCGAAGCACGTAGAACAGAGTTCGTATCCAACGCGCGTCGTTGGGGACGAAGACCCTGACGAGCTTGAAGCAACCAACGTCGATTGGGAGCCGAGGTTTCTGCCGAATATCGTTCGTGTGGGCGAAGAGGAAGGTAATGCAGGTAAGGGCTTGGAGTTCGAGGAACACATGTTGACGTTGAAGCAGTTCGGGTGGGTATGTGAGGCGCCTGGGCTTCGATGTGCGCGGGGTGGGTAAGTTGACTCTTGCAATTCGTACTCTGAGTGGTACTGGAAATCGGAGACACGAGTCTTGCCCTTTCTCATAGCTGAGGCCGCGGCGAGCGCAGCGCGTGACACAGGTGTCTTCTCGCCGCATGTCGTACACGTGTACTTGATCTGGTCGAGGATGCGCCCACATTCTGAACATTCTGTGACCTCTTCGGGTACTAGGAGCTCGTGAGGAATGCACATCTCGTTGACTGTAAGGGCTAAAATGAGTGATGGAACAGCCTCCAGAACGTGCGGCGGCTTACCGGGCTGAGTCCCGTTCACGACTTCGTAATCGAGGTCACCCGCAGATTCAGAGGATCCGGAGCCAGTATAAATGTAATAGTCCTTTCCACGTTCGTCCTTTTGAAGCAAGATGTCCATGTCAGGATTCCCGTCGGAAAACGGAGTATCCGTATTGAGAGAGAATTCATCATCGCTTATAGAAGGTGGGCCGCGCAGCACGCCACCCAATTGAAAACTGCTTTGATTTTTCAGCCACGCCTTCCCCAAGTCGGTCTGCATGAGGGATCGATCATGAGAGCTATCGGGACTCCGTTCTTCCTCCAGCTTGAGACGTTCAAATACGGCTGAGGGGTCACCTGGATACGGCTTTTCAGTACCAATCAGGCTATTCAAGCTGCGTCCATCAGTCCTATTGTCTCGACTGCTACTAGCAGTTGTCTCTTCTTCTGCGTTTGACGCGCGTGAGCCAAAGTTGAATAGCCCCGACCGAGAAGATTTCAGCGTTGGCTTGTTTGGGGTGGTGGAGCTGGACCCAGTGCGTGCAGTATTATTCCAAATTTTCTTGATCAGGGAAGAATCGGCCCGACCTTGTCGAGAAACTCGTTGGGCGCGTGTGTCCTTTGAGCTCACAGTGACGGCATCGTCATCCTGGGAAGAGCCAGAGAGCTCTCCTGGGGAAAAGGATAATAGGCTTCCCTCTGGCGAGTCTTCGTCTCTGCTGGCAAGCGAGGCGGTATCCGAGAGACTGGGGCCGTCATAATCGACACAGATCTCGACGTGCATGGTAATCCTTGAATGTCGTGAAGAGCTGCGGGATGAAAAGACGGATCCTGATGAAGCGACGGACCCCTCGTTGCCGGAGTGGTAATAATCGATAGCTTCAACCAACGTGATTTCGTTTTGAATATAGTTCAGCTCCTTGTCATCATCCGTCCATTGTATCTGGAAGGGCACGGTCAGCTGAAAGTGCTTTCGGATCTAAATGGTGTTTCAGTAGGAGAGGAGGAATGTAAGGGGGTAGGGACCTTCTCCTTGAGCCCATCGTAGGAGCAATTCCGCGCAGAATGGAAACTGAGTTTCGCTCGACGAGAGTTGAAGTTGCATTTCACAGACAAAGGCCTGTCTGGCACAGTGGATCCTGGGGGACTTGAGAAAGTGGATGGTCCATCGGTCATGTCCGCGCAGTCGAATGGTGCGAAAGTGCCAGTCAAGAGGGCACGATCTCGTAAGAGGCTTGGGCTCTGATCTGGTCATCGGGCGTTCCCTGGAGCGCAGCAACTTCGCCGCAGCTCTTCGTAATCGATTACGTACGCATTTCACGCCCCTCGGACCACCGGAAGCCACTGCGCTCAACATTTAACAGAAAAAACCCGTACACGGACATCTCTGCCATCACTCTCATTTTCATTGGATTTCTGCACAGAAACTCTAGGGTCATTTGTTTTGGCAGTCATACAGGGTCGCTATGGAAAGGAGACCGCTTTTTTCCCCACCAACATTGGCCAAGCACAGTGCACACACGGGCCACGGCACCCTTCATCTAGTGCATCGCCTTGCACTACTTGCACTGCTCTTCCAGGTAGGACGTCACCTGGCCGCCTTGGTGTACACTCCTCATCCAAAGTCACATTCTACCTACATGAGGAGCCCACTACTCTTTCTCCCTCCCTCGCCCATATTATCACATTCGTTCAAAGTGGCTCGCGCAAAATGCTTACCATACCGCTCTCCATCGTGTGGTCGCATGCCAAACCTATCCTTAAATGTAAAATTTTGCCGATTGTTTTCATTCAGCTTCCCCGGTTCCCTAGACACGCGGTATGGTGGTAGGCCGAAGGGCTATGTGAAACGAAAAATCCGTATCTAGAGAAACAGCAGTTCTTTGTGAACCTGCAGGTGGTGGTGCCTCTTCGTACCAAGGCTCGGGTGTCGTGTAAACCGTTCATACTCCCGGTGCGGCACGCTTCTGGCACATTTTTATGTTCCGAGGTTGTGACCCAGACAGTTCAATTTGCTAACAACACGCCCCATCTAGACAAACAAGAGCGATATCTCCATGGGACCCTACAGGCCGTGCTGGTTACTTTCATACGAATGGGCGGGAATCGTAAAATCCATTCTTCCTTGCTGCGGTTCGCTTGTGGACACTGTGGTATACCGGTGTTTGGGGGTAATTCAACTCGCTAGCGCTAACGACATTTCGCCTATCCACAACAAAAGGGAGTTATATTGCTCTGGGACCTCCTGTGTTGTTGGTTTCTAGGCTGCCTCTTCCTACTAAACAGGGAGCATCGCGAAAACTATTTTCTTCCTTCCCTGCTGCGCCTCGCTTATGCTACACTTTCCACTTTTTAAGGGTTTGAACTACTGTATGTAGTTTAACTCGTAACATCATATCTGGTGACCCACTCATCTCCGAATATGGCATCCATCGCCTCCCTCATGCCTCGTGCTCTTCCCTCTTTGCTTGCTAACCATTTTTAGGACCTACGGTATTAAGTTTGCTATGCCCTTCTTACGGTCATTGAAGGCCGTTAGGACTTACTCGGACCCGGTTGTCGCATTTTCCCTGGAGCGCGTAGACAGCCAGTGCGTCAAAGCCCTGCCACATACACAAGGCAAATTCGAGCTGCCCCTTGGAATACGAAAAGGACGATATCCGAAGGCTGGGAGTACGACGGTTGAACCCTGTTGAACCATGCGATTCACGGCCCGCGTAGGGGTGACACAGAACAGTCTTTGTACGCCTCTCCTAAGTCGCTGCGGAATCTAATGGGTGAGAGGCGAGCTTCCTGCATCAGTACGAAACCGACGGAACACCATGCTACATCAACCCAAGCTCCTCTCAAGTTCACGAGCAAGGTGGTTCTGTAGCTTGTGTCTTCCAATCTGTTCAGACCATTCTGTCACTCAAGTGGTACTAGTAAGGGAGGCATCTTTAACAAGTCCATTGTTGGATGGGATCTCGTTGTTGCCATATACACCTACTGACGACTCTTGTTGTTCTCTTGGCACTGCGATAAATTACATCCTCGGACCGCGGTTCTCCGATCAACTTAGATTATTCTCAATACTCACAGTCCGGTATACACTGGAGCTTTGGATCAGCGCATTACTGTACTTGTCTACTTCCAAGCGGCCAACGAAAGAGGGTGAGTCACGACCACACTTGTAACCATGAAGGACCATGAAGGGAAAGGCGACCTCACCTACGTCGTCCCTGTTTTCACACAATACCGTACTCATCCTGACATATCAACATCACATCGTCTCTGCATCTCCTTAGTTCCGGTTCGATTATTTGGGGTGCTCTAAATCAAGGCCACCATGTAATGTCAGAGAAATACCATCGAAAACATCAAACACGCCGATGCTGAACCATGGTTATCTCGCCGCTCCCACTTGTAGTATGTATGCTGATTGGAACCGTAACTATTTTTAGGCGGAGCCTCGCAAGCGCCCTCAGTCTGAATTACGTTACAATTTGCGCCACCCCGCGTCGACGGAGAGTCCAGGTCAACACTGCCATCTCCTTCGGAACATGCCGTGAATAACACAGCTCGGGAGTTATGAGAGAACCTGCTGCGGCGACAACGAGTACTGCGGCCAATTTCTGAGCCCTATACAGAGTTCTTGGCGACAACCTCACACGGGAGAGGTTGCAACAGCACCGATAATCACAATATCACCAAAGGGAATTGTTCACTCACGATGCGTATATAAAGGCGCAAGGGAGGGGGTGGACTGGTCAACACATTCGACACTCTACCGATCA
>Ga0307512_10000668_pt1 | contig 50670 bp, 47 predicted proteins | sample 14_EM_MG_FD_200267 | JGI IMG/M metagenome (GOLD analysis project Ga0307512, IMG submission 200267) | Populus trichocarpa ectomycorrhiza microbial communities from riparian zone in the Pacific Northwest, United States - 14_EM | ecosystem: Host-associated > Plants > Roots > Unclassified | place...
GGTGTTAGTTCGCGCCGGATCGGGACTCATACCTGACGTATTGGGGATGGTCAATTGACTTGCACGCGAAATTCTCGTAAGTCCCAGTTTCTCATGATGATTTCCCCCATCTCCTCTGATCTCTCTCTTTCTTGTGCTCAACTCTACCATCACCTAAGAACACAAAGTTAAGTCATCCCTCTCTATCTCTCCATGCCATTATCATGAGTTAACACAGAGTACAGCATCCACCAAGTACAGCATCATCCCAAGATCGACAGTCTCCCGCTCCCAGCCAGGTTCTCATCTCTTGGCGGATGTTGTACTCAACTCTCTACATTCCCACAATTACAAGTTAACCAATGAATAGAGACTCAGCTGCCATCGCGCCTCCCTCCAAATCGACTGCCTCCAAGTACTCCTCCAATCTCGCTCGATCATACCCTGCAAGTGCATCTCCAAACTCGCTCGGTCACACACTCGGAGTGCATCTCTGAGTTCACTCGATCTCGGCCTCCAAGTGCATGTCCAAACTAGCTCGATCATGGCCTCCCAGCGCATATCCAAACTCGATGGATCACGGCCTCCCAGTGCATCTCCAAACTCGATTGATCACGACCTCCAAGTGCATCTCTCAGTTCACTCGATCTCGGCCTCCAAGTGCATCTTTGAAACTGGCTCGATCACGGCCTCCAAGTATATTGTTAAGGAGCGACGGTGGGTGTACGGAGATACAAGGGTAACAGAGGTGGAATGAGCGACGCGGAGTATATATTCGGGAGACCCCGGGGTAGATAGACAGCATCTCATTTTCATCTCATCTTGTCATACAACGAAAATACACACTCTATCTTTCCCAACTTTTAGTCCCACTCGCTCTGTCCGAGATTTGGATCCACGCAATTGTGTGGATCCTCACGGCCGGGTAGTATCATTTCTTCTCACCTTCTTCCTACGCTCCTCGAGATTAATGTAGAAGGAACGCGAGGAGACATTTTTGCAGCGTCACCCATTGCATTGCAATCCCGATGTAAGCATTTACCCAATGAACCCATTCCGACGTATGGTCACAGTTGCCCACACCGCCAGAGTGTTTGTTAAAAAAAGGAGACCGACAGAGCGAGAAGAAACTGTGAAACTGCGATCGGAGGGCGATATGCAATGCGACCCGTGGTATTGATGCCGGGCGTGGAGTAATCCACCACCGGGGTGTCTCTGACAGCTCTGACGGAGCGCGTCCACTCTGACGGAGCCATTCCGCCCGGACGGAAATGTTTTTTGCTGATGTCATGTGATCGAACATTTCATTGTACACTGCGATGACATGATGCAATGTGACTGTATGCCTCTTCGATATCCACTGGGTCCAATATCGAAATGCCCTCAATACTTCCATGACATACTTCACAGCGGTCCATTCATCTTCAGTTGTGAACAGTGGCCAGTAATCGGTGTATTTTGGATTTTAGAGCCTCTCACGTGCGAATTCCCATAATCGGTAGGCGTGCTCGAGCAACTCCACTGAAGAGCTCCGACCTGTTTTCACATGCATGTTCAGAAGTACCGCGAGGTGGACTTTGACATTTGGACAGTCAATGAACTCGTTTCGATGACCAGGTGTCAGCACAATCAATACAGCAAGCATTCTCTGCTATATGAAGGTCAATTTCAGGACTTTCAAAATATCATGAAATACGTACTTTCTCAATTATCTATGCTAAACCTGGTTTCATGGCTGACACCGTATTGATTCTAGCGTTGCCCTGTTTTCGAAGTTGTTGCCTCTTCCCAATGTCTACGCTTTCATTCTCTCCAAAGTGCGGATCACACTCATGGGCTTCCCAACACTTGGTGCGGCCTTTTGCACTGAGACAGCTCATGAATGCACCTAAAGCAGGCTGTATGACGTGCGCCATGCATGATAGGTGGTTCCCCAACGCAGGCCACACGATTCCAGAGGCCTCAAGTGTTGATTGCAGCTCGTGGATCATCGAGTGTTTTGAGGAAGCATTATCAATCGTAACACCAAGGAACCGGCCGTCGGTAAGCTCAACACGATCAAGCATGTCCTTCAAATGTACTGCTAGCCTAGCTCCATCATGTTGGCCCTTAACCTATCATCATTATTTAGCTTTCGAAACATGAAACAAACAGGCGATCAACCTCATCGAGAGGGAGTTGAACTTCATGCAATGCCCAATTCCCATCCATATAGTAAAGAATATCCGAAGTTATGGCTAGTTTGTTCGTTGATGTACATCCGTCCAAAGTTAAACTAACTTTATTTTGTGACGGCAATTGCTTGTTCATTGCATCCACAGTTAGAGCATCTTCCCTCTGGCAACTGTTGGTAAGGGTCATTGTGGATGGCAGCACGAGGTCATCGCTGAATGTCTTACATGACCGTCGTAGCTCTCGATTTGATATAGCGTTTCATGGAATATGAGCGGAAACAAATCCTGACATGAGGTAGAGATTCCATGTGTCATGGTGAATTTCGGAAGTTTCAATGTCCTTAGCTGCGAGTTTGGAACATTTTGTCTGTCATTTCGGTAAATATGGATCAACCTGGATGTCAATTATGAAATCACTCTGTGAACTTACGATTTTGATTCCTCGACTTCCTTGCCTCTTCAGGATGGCCAAAGCTGTTTCATCCACCGTCGAACTAGTCAATTCAGTAACCTCTGACTCTGTTCATTCGTTCAACTTTGCGATGTGAGCTTTTGCCAGCAACTGTTTCCTAATTGAGCCGGTCCCGTGTTCTGATGGATAGCAAAGAACTTGATGATAAACAATGGATATGATGCCAGGGCTGCCGGTCTCCTCAATTCTGCAGTGTAAATAGAATCACCACGAAGGCGCATGTCTAGATTTAATCCAAGCAATAGGTCCCTTCGAGCCTCCATTCAGTGAAGCCCACCAACCATCGAAGATGATGTGCAAAGAAAGGTCGCTCAAATCCCAAATAAGAACATGTTCATTGTTGGAAGAAATCATATCCACGAGTAATGAGGCGTACAAAGAATATGAATCCGATATGGCAGTAGAAATTCAAAAGCTGGGTAATCGGACTCGAAAGACTGCAGAAAGTCACGACACTGTAAAGCAGACTGCAGGTTCTTAAATATCGACTCTACAGCTACAAGCAAAGAAATCAGATCTGTGAGACATGGTATGCATATTTGTGAAGTTGTATACAAGGACAGATTGAAAAGACTGACCGCGTAAGACTCAATTCAGTAACAATGCAATGCAGTTCATTGCTGTGTAGCTTACTAAGCGCCCACACAGATATGTGACGCTCAGTTGGTGTTTGATTGTAGCAGGCTGATGCAATATCCTCACTAGCATCTTTGCCCATAAAGGCAGCTGATATGTTGATTATGGGATAACGTCATTCCACAGCCCGTAGATGATGCAGGATGCATGACCAAGAATCGTTGACGTTCCATTGACGCTCATTGTTAGGCGGTGGTAGCTATATCATCAATAGCATTTTGGCCCATCCAGGCAGCCGATGCATTGATTATGGGTCAACGGCTATGCACAGCATTTGTAGTGTCCATGATGCAGGACCAGAAATCGTTGACTCTCCATTGATGATCATGTTGAGGAGGTGGTAGCGATATCGTCACTAGCATTTTTGCCCATAAAGGCAGCTGATGAGTTGATTATGGGTTATCGCCATTCTGTAGCCCGTAGATTGTCCATGGAGCAAGACCGAACATCGTTGATGCTCCGTTGATGCTCATTTTCAGGAGGTGGTAGCGATATCATACCTAGCGATTTTGCCAATAAAGGCAGCCGATGAGTTGATTACGGGTTAATACTGCTCAGTAGCCCTTAGATCGTCCAGGATGCAAGACCAAGAGTGGTTGACACTCCGCTGACGCTCATGTTTCGGAGGTGGTTGCAATATCGTCACTAGCATTTTGGCCTGTAGAGGCGGCAAATACATTGGTTATGGGTTAACGCTGATGCACAGCGCTTTGAGTGTTCATGATGCAAGACCAAAAATCATTGACCCTACGTTGACGCTCATTATTAAGAGGTGGTAGCCATATCAACTGTAGCACATTTGCCCACAGAGGCGGCCGAGCCTGTAATCATGGGTTGATGCGGTCGCATAGCCCGTTGATTATCCAAGATGCATGACCAAAAATTGTTGACGCTCAGTTGACGTTCACTTTTACGTGGTAGCTATATCGTCACTGGCATTTTTGACAATAGAGGCAGCCGATGCATTGATTAAGAATCAATGCCAATGCACAGAGCTTTGAGTGTCCATGATGCAAGACCAGAAATTGTTGACTCTCCATTGACGCTCATTTTTAGGAAGTGCTAGCGATATTGTCACAGCAATTGTTACCCATAGAGGCGGCCAACAATTCGATTATAGCTTAATATCATACCACAGCTGTTGGATTATCCTGGATGCAAGAACAAAAATCATTGACGCTCGGTTGACACTTGTGTTTAGGCGATAGTAGCGATGTTGATGCTAGCATTTTTGGCTTTAAAGGCAGCGAATAATATGATTCTGTGTCACAGCAACCATGTCTTGTTTTGAGTATCAGGCTCACAAGAGCAAAAATCGTTCACACATCGTTGCTGCCCAGTTGCAGGATGGGTCGACGAGCATGTCACTATCGTTTTTACCTATAACCACCACCAATGCAATCACTTTGGAAGGATGTCACTATGCAGCCATTTGTTTGCCAAAAATGTAAGACCAAAAATCGTGCACGCTCTGTTGACGCTCAACTTAATGACATACTAACAGTCAGTGGATGCTCAACAATTGTATGTAAAAATTCATATAGTATTTATTGGCAGCCAATAAATCATTTCGGTGTATAAACATTTGCATCCAAAAGCTTCCAAGCCTCTCAAATTCTGATCCACCACTAGGCACATTATCTGAGTGATAAATGACGTTGGCCTATCATGTTCCAGCGCTTTCGGCTGGCAATTAACCGCATATAAATCCATACATTAGTTTTTGATATCTTTCTCCCAACTTCCTCACCTTTCCTCAACCAGCTCATTCTCCGTGATTCCCATGACCTGCCATAATCAATTTTCAACATCTCAACCATGTGCGCCAGGTCTGTACAGAGAGTTATACAGAGAAATGCATGATTGTATGCAGCATGACGGTCGTCATTCATCCTACTTCGCGTTGCGCTTTGACCGCTGCATCTATGACTCGTATGACTTCACTGACTTGTATGTTGTTAGTGAGTTTCGTCTGAAATGTACTTTGAATTGTCTAACTTAACAATAACGGCCAGGACGATATCACGTTCATTGGTCATCATTCTATGAGATTTCAAGTCTAGAACATAGGCATAGCCTATCCGACCCTTGCGCATGCAAAAACAAATTATCATGTCTCACAATTTGGTCACTGAAATCAAGTAAAAGCTGACACTTACCAAAATTGATGCACACAGTGCATTTCAGCTTGATCCATTTTCACAAATGCCGATTTGCCTATTCATTCCTCCGGTGATGCAGGAGCCATCACCATGTCTTCGTCGGATTCCGATTTCTACATGGTATTTTGCTTGGGACGCGTTATGCAGGGGTTAAAGCTTACAGGTTCAACATGCTTTGGTTTCTGAATGAGTAACCAATCGCACATTGCGGCAGGCAGGAGGGAGAGAATGTGTTCGTGTGTCTGCGGTTTCTGCAGACCTAGCCTCATATGACTACTCCCCGGTCGAGAAGTCACTTGCGGCATTTGTGAGTTTCCAGTGACGCTATTAAGAGTCTCCATAGGCTCAACAAATGTCTTCCGCGCATATGACTAGCGTTAGCAACAGGTCCGGGTTCGGACTAGAAAAACAGTTAGGTTTGGTTCCAGAACTATCCAACAACCCGACCCGCAGCATCTTGCCGGGCCAAACTCGAGCCCGTACCCGTGAACCCACGAGTTTTGCCGGGTTTGGCTAGACCTGTCGGTTCCAATCTCCAGTTCTGTGTTGCGGGTTTTTCTGTTTATGGTCGCAGTAGGATACTCTATTGCTAATCGCAAAATATTAACTTTCGAACACGATTGTCATTTTCTGATGAATCGACCGCTTTCACAACTAAAAACAAGAGACACACGCTCTATGCCCCATCGTGACCATGATAGTCATCGGCGCGTCAATGATTTCTGGTCTTGCTTGATGAGTAATCTAGGTGGCGATTGGATACAAACGATCATAAATGAGGTATTGGCCATATTTCAACGCAAAAGAGATAGTAACACACTCCCTGCCCCAATCTGAAAATCAGCATCAACGGAGCGTCAACGATTTTGAGTCTTGTAAGTCAGTTAATTGAAAAGTGACTTGTCCATTGTGATGCATAACCGATGTATTGGCCACCTTTAATGGCCAAAGAGAAAGCGACACGCTCCCTGCCTGATTTTGAATATGAGTGCCAACAAAGCGTCAATGATTTTTGGCCTTGCATAGTCGTTAATCAAAGAGCGAGATGGCTGCTAATGGCTATATATGGAGATTTGACCGGTTGTATAGGCTAAAACGTTCAGGATCACAGAGTTCCAGCATTGAAAATGAATTAAGTTGTGATTGTCCAGGAGGTTGTCGCGAGACCACCTCTTGCTCATTAGCCTATGATGGCTGCCAAAACCTTGTTTATAGATGTCTGCGATCCGTTGACGCTCCTTTGACGCTCACTTTCAGAATGGGGCAGGGAGCGAGCTACATTCACTGTTGCCTAAATAGGCGGCCAATACAATGATTATAGATAACAACGATTAATTCACATTATATTAACCTGACTTACAGGACAACAAATCGTTGACGCTCCGTTGAAGCTCATTTTGCCAGAGGCGTTTCCGCATTTCGCAACCATTGACTTTGGCATAGAACATCAATGACTGTGCTTTGGCAGTCATTCTATCCTTTTCATGTATGTTTTCCTCTATCACTGCATCGTTCTTTAATTGTGCATAGAAATAGATCCTTTAAAATATACTTCAAAGTGTTCGCTAATTGTAGATAATGATACTACTCAAAAATCCTGTTCCTTTCAATCAATGGTCGTCTTCACCCTCCGATTCGCTCAAAAGGCTGTCGTCATCTTTATAATCAATGTCACCGGTATTTCCATGCAGCAGATAATGTACTCAGCAAATCTGGAATAAAATCTTTATCACACTTGCTATCCTTGGCATATGCATTATGGTTCAAAATTTGAGTTTTTGGAAGTGGAGAATGTAAATACACACACTTCGATGGCATACCTTCCAATTCATAACTTTCATTTCCGTCAGTGTCACCAGGTGGCGCAGGTGGCGTTCCGGGCGGGGGTGGGCTTTCGGGCGGAGGTGCCGCCAGGTCTGGTGGAGGTGCAGCCATTCCTTTGCACCTCCAGTGTGTCTGCGGATTCTTAGCTGTACCATTTTGACATGGAAGGCAGCCGGCCGTGTGATTTTTATAAACTATTGCTGGGTGTCTTTCTAGCACAGCATTCACCTTCTTATGCCCAGGAAACTCAACTCCTCATGTCTGCTCTTCTCGGACTTTGGTGCAAGGTGTATTGATTAGTTGTTGCGTTTCCAGTATTGCGGCGCGTGAAAACCCTCCTTCGGCCATTTTCGGCATATTCCAGGCAAGGCGCATGTCCGACTGTTCCGGCTGTACCCGACCTCCTTGCCTCGCCATAGTAGCAGACATGTTGAAAACCTACAGGAAATTAGTTGCTGTTTCTAAAAGGAAGATTCGGGTATTACCTCAACTATATACAACTCCGTTGCCTCCTCTAGAGTGTTTAAATCCTGTTTGTTCTCCTCTCAGGGACCATTTTCACGAAATTCGTCCGCAGAAATCCCAGAGGTGACAACATCTTTTATATTCAATTTCGGGGACTGTGCGGGCAAATGCATTCGTCAACCATCGAGGTTTCCGATTGCGCGCAGCGATAGGATGGTTGCGAAGCTCTCTACGTACACCAGCTGTACTTTATATTCTTAGTTGACCGCCTTCTATATCGATATGGAGGTACTAATATCTGATTGCATGCTGCTGCCTATTATTGCTGCGTCCGGTCTTACGTACTATTTTCAAATGTGCGTCCTGGGCTTTATTTTCGGTGGCTGCAATAGCAGAGTCGCGGTGGACTAACTGGTGTCTGCATTGCTGCTGTGTCTCAGCCAGGGGCGCATTGGATGAAGCGCCCATCATTCGGCTCAATTTGGATGGTATCACACCGGGCTGAGGTGTTTGTGGAGCCATGACATGCTGTTGTGGAAAAGGTGAGGAAGATGATAATGAAATGTGGAAAGTCCTAAGGAATATATGGTAAGCTACAGGTCACAAGGGAATGAATGACTGCCAACTTGCACGTTCTACTCAAGGTATATGCTGCTGCCTATCCCGGCAAGTTGCAGGTGATTCCAACGGTCCCACGATTAGCAGTAAGTTGGTCCGATTATGTTTGTTTGTCTGTTTGCAGGGACACATTGAAGTGAATGACAGCTGATATCTGATGTTTGATAGATATAAAAAGCAAATTCTACGATGGAAAGGTCGTCTGGCGATGTTTGTTTCAACACATAGCTGGGATCTTACATGAAACAGAGGCTAACCATCATGTCATAACGTACAATTAGCATCACTATTCCAACTGACAGGACGGTCAAAACCCACATTTTGCTTTGTTCAAGTTGATCAAACGTATGAACCTTGACATAAAAGACTCAGCTTGCCTCCATGTGGTCCATATCTTGCAACATCCAACATCTCACCAAACAACTAGGTCAACACAAGATACAATGGTCAATGCTCCGAATAGGAACTTGTCTCCACTTCCAGCAGGCAAATACGGCAAATCGACAAACAAGTCCACAAGTCGACATCATTATGCGAATGAAGGCAAGAGCAGCTTAGAGGTGGAAAGGGTCGGTGCGTTGGGAGCATTGCACAGCTTGCAATCCAAAAACAAGCTTTTGGCAGAGAAAAGACAGGAAACGCACTTTTTAAGCAAAGACGAGAAAGAGCAATGGATTAAGGATTATGTGGAGAGAGAGACTGCTGTGGCAAGAAAGCAAGTTCAAGACCCAGAGACAGCGATTATGCAAGAGCTGAACGGTATGACTACTGCTGAAAACGTGGGGGCGACAACCGGAAAGCCCAAAACAACGTTTGAAGAGATGTTGAATGCTATTGGAGACAGTCTGAGCGATCTTGAAAGTTCTGATGAAGAGCAGGATGGAGAAGACGAGGAATATGATGCAGATGATACAGAGCATTGCAAGCTGAGTGACGATGATGAACCTGGCTGGGTGATGGGCACAATATCCAAAACAGTACAGCACCGCTTGGAGAGTTTTTGGTAGAAGCAGATGAAGCTTGATGATTTAACCCAACCGGGTAAGGCGGATGCAGCCAACTACTTTCGTGAGAGGGATATGAAGGATGGGACTACCGGATTGAGGGTTCCGGCGGTTGTTAAGCCCCAAATGGACACGACTGCAGCCACACCATCCCCGACAACATTTGGAGAGCATATGCAGACTCTTGATATCATCTGAGGACAATCAGCAATGACGGCAGTGACATCTCGACCAGGAAGTAGTCAAATGACGCCGGGTTCGGGGAAACCACAGTCACAAAAACTCATGCCGGTTTTTTCGCCTGACACGGCGACCAATTCGATGCCGATTCAGGATGCGAAGCCTGTTGAACCTGTCAGCTTTTACCCCTGCACGAAGCATCCCTAGTTAAGTACCAGATAGCAATCTGTTGCGGAAAAAGATATGGTCATGGCACGCGCATTGCCGGAGATATAGATACCCAACTAGTTAGTTTCGATGCCCTATTTCCTGGGAAAGCAATCTGTGTACCTATTTTGCTATGTGTCAGCTTTTTGCAGATTTCAGTGACCAAATTGTGAGACATGATATTTCATCAGTCTGTGTGCAAGGGTCGTACAGGCCATGCGAATGTTCTAGACTCCAAAACTAGTTGATAGACGGCCAGCAAAGTTGATATCGACTTGCCTCTTACTCTTACATTAGAAAGCAAAACCTAAAATAGAGACAAAATTTACTAACAAAATTTAACTCAGTGATGTCATACGAGTTATCGGACAAGCGGTCGGTGCGCAGTCTGAACCCTGATCAATTGCAGCCATTATGCAGCATTAGTTCATGCAGCTAACTGCATAACTCTCCGCTCAGACCTGCTGCACATGGTCGACAATGTGAAAATTGCTTATGGTACATCTTGGAAATCAAGGAAAATGAGCTGGAAAAAGAAAGGTCAGGAAGTCGGGCTCTGTAAGTCTAGAATCAGTTGATCAATCTATATGCCATAATATACCTCCTGGAAGTGCAAAAACGCGAAGCAGCTATGTCATTTATCAGACTGATGACGTGAATAGTGGTGGCTCAGATACTGAGAGGCCTCGATGCTTTTGGTTTCGAATGATTCTACCTCGAATCCGTATGACAGCTGTCAATAAACACGGTATGATGTTCGAGAAGAATGATCGCGCACTGAGTGACTGGTGGTATGTCTCTAAGCTGAGCGTCAACGGAGTGTCAACGATTTTAGTTTGATCTGTTTGGCAATCAATGGGTTGCATAGTCACATCAATCTAAAGAGTGATTATTGGTCAGCTTTAGATGCAAAAAGGCAAGTGACATGCTCGTTGCCCCATCCTAGAAATGAGCGTCAACAGAACGTCACCAATATCTGGTCTTGCAACTTGGATAATGACTAGGCCGCGCGACAGCATTAAGCCATAATGACAGATTTGGCCGCCTTGATGGGCACAAAGGCCAACGACCATATCGCTACCACCTCCTGACAATGAGCATCAACAGAGCGTAAACAAGTTTTGGTTTCGCATCATGGATAATTCGAGAGCCGTGCAACGGGCATGCACCCATAATCCTAATATTGGCCACCTTTCTAGCCAAAAATACTAGTGACGATATCGCTACCTCCTCCTAAAAATGAGCGTCAACGGAGCGTCAACGATCTTTGGTCTCGCATCATGGATAATTTGAGGGCTGTGCAATGGCATACACCCATAATCATTATATTGGCCGCCTTGCTAGGCAAAAATGCTAGTGCTGTTATCGCTACCACCTCCGAAAAATAAGTGTCAACAAAGCGTCAACAACCGAATTGACTACTTTAAAGGTCAATGAAACAGCATTGCCCATACTCAAGCGGCAAGGAAGTCAAGGAATTCTGATTGTAAGTTCGCAAAGGAAATTCAAATTTACCATTCAGGTATTAAGTATACTTACTGAATTGACAGATAAAACACACTAAACAGGCAGAAAAGGACTTTCAAACTGCCGAATTTCGGAAAGAAACCGGGAATCGCTACCTCACGTTAGGTTTTATTTCGGCTCATATTCCATGGAACCCAATATTTGACCACGAGCGACGACGGTCATACTATGCATTACAAAGCAGATTGGTCGTACCGTCAGCCTGCACCCTGAGTAATATTCGCCGGAGCGAATACACACTGAAAGTGGATGCAATTAAGAAGCAACTGCCATCAAGAAACAAAGTCAGTTTAGATTTAGACGGATGGACATCAATGAACAAATTAGCAATATCGTCGGTCATTACCTATTATAAGGATAAATATTGGGCTGTGCGAGAAGTACAACTGGCGTTTGATGAGGTTGATAGCCCATTGTTTTCCTATTTCGAGAGCTCATTAAGCATTACATGTCATGGGTTGGCATACGGAAGCACGGCTGGCTGGAGATTTGAAGGAAGTCCTTCACTGTTTTGAGCTGACTGATGGCCGTTTACTTGGAATTACAACAGATAACGCTTCCTCAAATTACTCGATGACTCGTAAACTACAAACTACCCTTGAGGCCTCCAGCATTGAGTGGCCCGCATCGAGAAACCACATACCATGCATGGCGCATATCATTCAGCTTGCTTTGAGTGCATTCATGAGCACTCTAGGTGTAAAAGGCCACACCAAGTCTTGGGAAGCCCATGAGCATGATCAGCAATTTGGAGAGAATAAAAGCACAGACATTGGGAAGAGTCAAAGACTTCGAAAAGAGGGCAATGCTAGAATCAACAAGGTGTCGGCCATGAGACCAGGTTTAGCAAAGATAATTGAGAAAGTACATATTTCAACATATTTTGAAAGTGCTGAAACTGACCTTCATATAGCAGATAATGCTTGCTGTATTGATTACCATGACACCTGGTCATCGAAACGAATTCATTAACTGTCAAAAAGCCAAAGTCCAGATCGCAGTACTGCCCATTATGGATGAGAAGACACAGTGGAACTCGACACTGGAGTTGTTCGAGCGCGCCTACCGATTACGTGAATTCACATCCGAGTGGCTTAAACACCTAAAATACAGAGATTACCGGCCACTCTTCACAACACAGGATGAGTGAACTATTGTCAAGTATGTCATGGAAGTTTGGCAGCCATTCCGGTACTGGACCCAGTGGATGTCGATACGGCATACCGTTACTCTGCATCACATCATTACTGTTTACAATGTCATGTTTGATCACATGGATGGCATGATGTGAGCATTGGCCAAGAAGAAGACACCGTGGAAGGAAGACTTATTCTTTGCTGTGAAGTTTGCGCAGCAAAAGCTGTCCAGATATTATACTGAAGTGACACCAATGACTGGTATGCTTCTCATTTCGGCACACATCCTTGATCTTTTCCGAAAGCTGCAATCGTTTAGGAAGTGGGACAAGGGAATGGATATCAATCCTGAAGACCTGACTTCTCATACTACCCAATACCAGGAGGCCTTTCAAAATTATGTTGAGAACTAATACTGCACCAGACACAGACGTTGGCCGGTCACTAAATCCGAAAACTTACCAAACAACAATCTCAGCTTCTCCGCAATAGCTGCCTGATCCCGTCAATCTTATTATGATCCATATGATTTGTCCATCGATGATGAAGAATACCTAATGCCTCACAATGTTGTCAAGATGACACCCGGACTAAGCGATCATGCAGCACGCTCATTGACAGCTGCAAGGCTCTATTTGATTTCACCTCCTGAGTTACCACCGAACTGGGGGCAAATCAATCAGAATCTTAATAATTACCACTCCGACCAAATGGAGATTAGTAGAACATTTTGGATACTGGATATCACTGAATGGTGGCGGCAGCAAGAAGAAACGCACTCAAAGTACGCCAATCTCTCCAATGTGGCTTGCGAGATATTCTCCATCGTACCTCATGGTGTCGGAGTGGAGGCCAGTTTTTCCCTTGGGCGAGATGTGATCGGGTGGAGGCAGTTGAAAACCACAGGCGAGAATCTTTGCGAAAAAGTGGTAGTGAGGCAGTCAGCTCCAGCCACATATGGATAACTGGCTGGCGATGACCTGGTATTGGATTCTAGCAGCACTGATAACGACATGGAGATAGAGAGAGAGGCGGAGGAAAAGAAGTTGCATCGAATGGCCAAGGTCCACAACTTTTTGGAGATGTGGCAGGGTAGCCAAAACCTACGAGCAACACAGAAGGAATCTGATGCTCAAAATACACAACTGACAGCCGTAGGATACATTTCAGATACTGAGGAGATCGTCATAGCATCCTGGTCAAACTTTCAACATGATGGTGCGACTGCATTTAAATTGTTGGAAAAATCACCTGTGCCACCAGCTTTGTCTGCAAAAGACCTCCCAGGAGGACGAAAGCAAGTATTGAATGTCCGTCAAATCAAACGAATCGACCGCCATCCTGCCGAAAGTCATGAGGATAGCTCACCTGGATCCATTTCAGACACCGAAAATTGGCTTAACTGGAATGGGGACTTGGATAATCCAAACAACAGCGAAGACGACTGGGAGGCAGACGATGAATCAGATATGCAACTGGACAACGGCATTGAGGATTCAGAAACACCGGAGCAGCAGAATGTGAGTGCCGCACGCAATGGTCCTGGATTGATTCGACCTGTATGACGATCAAAGAAGAATGTTGAAATGGCCTTGATAATGGTCAGTATAATGGAAACGAGGAGGAATAAGGGGATCAAGAACAAGTAGGACAGAATGCGTCAATGTATTCTCACCAAGTTCATTATGTGATTTGACCGAGCATTGTATTTAGAGATATATTATGGATGAATATTGACCAGTCGTGTGAGAATATAGGTCAATAAACAAAGCTCTAGCACGCAGTATGCATTATATGGCAAGATATACAAATTTTAACGGCATGAGAGTGACTAGTGTTGGAATATTACTCGGCTCGGCCGTGCCATAGAGCCATGTCCCGATCACGCTGAAGAGCGTCCACCAAGTTCAAATATTTATGATTGCAATTATTAACGGCAGCAGATCTTGACTACACGGTACATTAAAATGAGCGTCAATGAAGCATCAACGATTTCTAGTCTTTTAAGTATGGTAATTGTAAGGTGACGTGGTTGGTGCTATCCATAACCATCATACTGGCAGCCTTTCTTGGCAAAAGAGTAAACGACACGATCACTGCCTCATTCTGAACATGAGCGTCATAGGAGCATCAACGATTTTTGGCTGTGCATCTTGGGTAACCTAAGCGGTGATTGGTTGCAGCCATTCATAAACGAGGTATTGGCTGCCTTCCAAGTCAAAGATTATAGTACCAGGCTCCCTGCCCCATCCTGAAAATGAGCGTCAATGGAGCGTCAATGATTTGTAGTCTTGTAAGTACGGTAATTGAAAAGTGACCTGGTCGCTGCTATCGATAACCAACTTAATTGCAGCCTTCCTTGCCAAAACAGTATGGTACACGGTCACTGACCCATTCTGAAAATAAGCCTCAACAGAGCGTCAACGATTTCTAGCTGTGCATCTTGTGTAACCTAGGTGGTGATTAGTTGCAGCCATTCATAAATTAGGTATTGGCTGCCTTTCAAGTTGAAAATTATACTGACATGCTTCCTGTCCCATCCTGAAAATGAGCGTCAATGGAGTGGCAACGATTTTTGGTGTTGGATCTTGGGTAATCTAACTGTCGCAATGTCGTAATAATTCATAGACGATGTCGTGGCAACCTTTCCATTTGAAACGGTGCAAGACACATACGTTACCTCATCATGCAACTGAGCGTCAACGGAGCATCAACCATATTTGGTCTTGCATATTGTATAATCAAGGCTTTGTGCGGATAAAGGAGCTCATAACTGAACTATTGACTGCCTCTATAGCCAAAAATGCAATGTATAAAAGGAAAACCACGTATTCCAAAATAATCAATGTCGCAGATTGCAAAACATGCAAAAAGAGATTATTGGCTGTCGAATACGTAATTTTGATAATATACACTTATCCAACTGCAAAAACAAGAACATTGTATAAATCTACAGATGGACCCGCTGGGTGACCTGCTGACTACCTGCCCAATTCAGACGGGTTGTGAGATTTGCATCGAACCGGACCCAAATTGATGGTTCAGGTGTATTGACAACCCGCACGGTCAGTTTGGCAACGGTTTGGATCTGACCTGGACCCGGACCCAAAGTGACGGTCCAGAACCGTTGCTAACACTACACAGGGTCCAATATCGGAATAGCCCCAAAACTTCCATGATGGACTTCGCAATGGTCCATTCACCCTGTATTGTGAACAGTGGCTGGTAATCACTGTATGTTGGGTTTTGGTGCCACTTGTGGCCGAATGCTGGTATTCTGTAGGCTCGCTCAAGCAACTCCAGAGTCGAGTTCCAAGGTGTCTTCACATCCATAGTAGGTTGTACCGTGATGCAGATTTTGGCTTTTTCACAGTAAATAAAGTCATTTCGACGACCAGGTGTCAGCGTAATCGATACAACAAGCATTCCCTGCTATATGAAGGTCAGTTTCAGGACTTCCAAAATATCTTGAAATACGTACTTTCTCAATTATCTTTGCTAAACCTCGTCTCATGGCCGACACCCTGTTGATTCGAGCATTGCCTTCTTTTAATGTCTTTGACTCTTCCCATTGGATATGCTTTCATTCTCTCCAAATTTCTGATCACGCTCATGGGCTTCCCAAGATCTGTTGTGGCCTTTTACACCCAGATTGCTCATGAATGCACCTAAAGCCTGTTGTATGACGTGCACTATGCATAGAATCTGGTTCCTCAATGCAGGCCACTCGATTCCGGAGGCCTCAAGTGTTGATTGCAGCTCGCGGGTCATCGAGTAATTTGAAGAAATATGATGAGTCGTGATTCCTAGCAATCGGCCATCGGTAAGCTCACAATGATCAAGCATGTCCTTCAACTGTATGGCTAGCCTCTCTGCTGTATGTTGTCCCTTGACCTTTCGTAATTAATTACCTTTCAAAAACGGAAAAGACTAAGCGATCAACCTCATCAAAAGCGAGTTGTACTTCACCCATTGCCCATTTTCGATCGATGAAGTAGGGAAAGACAGAGGTTATGCCTAATTTGTTTGTCGATGTCCATCCGTCCAATGCTGAACTAACTTTATTTTGTGACGGCAATTGCTTCTTAATTGCATCCACAGTCGGTGCATATTCCCTCTGGCAAACCTTGCTCAGGGTCATGGCAGACAGCAGCACTAGGTTACTTCGTAATGTGTCATATGACCGTGGTAGCTCGAGATTTAATCTAGCGTTCCATGGAATCACAGCCGAAACAAATCTTAACATGACGTAGTGATTCCACGTGGCTTGGTGAAATCTGGAAGTTTCAATCTCTTTAGCTGCCAGTCTGGAGCATTTTGTCTGTCATTTCAGTCAATATAGATCAACCTAGATGTCAAATATCAATTTCCTCTGTGAACTTACTACTGTAATGCCCCGACTTCCTTGCCTGTTCAGAGTAACCAAAGCTGTTTCATCGACCGTTGAACTGGTCATTTCAGTAACTTCCGGCTCTGTTAATTTGTTCAACATTGCAATTTGAACTCATGCCAGCGAGTGTTCCCCCATTGAGCTGGTTCCATGTTCTGATGAATGGCGAAGAACTTGATGACAACCGATACATATGATACCAAGGCTGCCAGTCTCCTCTATTCCGCAGTGAAAATCAAATCGCCATCAAGATGCATGTCTACAATCATTCCAAGCAATAGAACGCTTCGAGTGTACATTCATTGAAACCCACCAAGCATTGAAGATGATTTGTAAAGTAAGGTCGCTCAAATCACGAATAAAGAAACGGTCAATTTTGGAAAAGATCATAACCTCTAGAAATGAGGTATTTAAAGATTCTGAATCCGACATGGCAGTAGGAATTAAAATGCAGTGTAATCGGACTCGAGAGAGCATCGAACGTTTAGTTATAGTACAGCTGAATGCGGGTTCTGAAATATTGACTGTAGAGCCATAAGCAAAAAAATCAGATCTGCGAGACATTACATGCATATTTGTGAAGTTGTGTACAAGGACATATTGAAAAGACTGACCGCATAAAACTCAATTTAGTAACAATGCAATGCATTCCATTGCTGTGTAGAGTGCTGAGCCCCCACCAAAAGCGTTGACACTCCGTGGGAGCTCAATTTTTGGAGGCGGACACGATATGGTCACCAGCATTTTGGCCAATAAAGGCTGCCGATAGGTTGTTTGTGGGTTAATGCCGTTCCAAAGCCCTTAGATCGTCCAAGATGGAAGATCCAAAATTGTTAACGCTCCCTTGACACTCTGTTGACGTTCATTTTAGGACATGATTACGATGTTGCCGTAAGCATTCTTGCCTACAAAGGCGGTCGATAGTTCGATTGTGGATTACTGTGGTTGTGCATCCCCTCGATGATCCAAGATGCAAGGCCTGAAATTATTGACACTCCGTTGATGCTCATTTTTCGGGCATCACAGCGAGGTTGTGGCTAACATTCTTGCCTACCAAGGCGGCCGATAGTTCGATTATGGATTAATGTCGCTGCACAGTCCTTGGATTATCTAAGATGCACGGCCTAAAATCATTGACGCTCCATTGACGTACATTTTTCGGGCATAGTTATGATGTGGTCAAAGGCATTTTTGCCTACACAGGTAGCCGATAGTTCAATTATGTATCAATGTGGTTGCAAAGCCCCTCGATTATCCAAGATGCAACACCTGAAATTGTTGATGCTGGGTTGACGCTCATTTTGAGGACATAGCAGCGATGTTGTCGCAACCATTAGTGCCAAGAAAGGATGCCGATAGCTCGATTATGAATTACTGTCGCCACACAGCCTTCGGGGTTTCCACGATGGAACACCAGCAGTCATTGACGCTCCATTCACACTCATGTTCTGGGCATAGCACTGACGGTGTCGCAACCATGTTTGCCTGGAAAGGCAGCCGATAGTTGAATTATGAGTTAACTTGCCGCACAGCCCTTGGATTTTCGAAGAAACAAGGTCAATAGTCGATCCCGCTGGGTTGATGCTCATTTTTATGATGGGTCAACGACCGTGTCATTTGCCTTTTCCGTTATATCGCCGACCATTTCATTCACCTTGGTGAGATGTGACAATGCAGCCCTATAATTTTCGAATGTGTAAGACTAGAAGGGGTGAATGCTCTCATGACTCTCACATTATTACCATCGAAACAGCCTTGTTACACTCAATAATTGGATTCCACAAATCATATACTCATCATTGACATCTAATATTGCGTTTCTATGTAGTATCATTTGCATCCAGGAGCTTTGTGGCCTCTCAATGCCTGATTAACCTCTATCCATGTTATCTGAGTGAGAGATGACATGGCCCTATCACATTCCTGCGCTTTCAGCCAGCAATTTACAGCATGTAGATTATTTCACTAGTTTTTGTTAAATATAGCTCAACTTCCTCACATTTCCTCATCCAGCTCCTTCTCTTAGAGTTCCATGATGTACCCTAAGCAATTTTCGATATCTCAACCATGTGCACCAGGTCTGTGCGGAGAGTTTTGCAGTCGGATACATGGATGAATCCAGCATGACAGTCGTCATTCAGAGAAATTCATATTCTGCACTAACATCTCTTGCTATGACTCATATGACATGACTCACTGAAAATTTGTCAGTATATATCGTCACTAATATAGCTTTTGCTTTCTCACTTAACAGTGATTGGCAAACAGAAATCGAACTTATTGTCGATCTTGCAGCCTGATTTAGATTCTACATCTTTGGAATAGTGCGTACGACCCTTGCACATGCACAGACAAATCATCCTGTCTCACAATTGGGTCCCTGGAATCAAGAAAATGCTGACATGTAGCAAAATTGGTACACAAATTGCTTTTCACAGAGATATGACTTCAAAAATACAAATTTGCCTCTGCAGTACTTCAATGACGCAGGAGCCGTCAACATGTCTTCATCTGAATCCAATTTCTATATGGTAATCAGCTGGGGAGGCTCTATGCAGTGTTGAAAGCTTACGAATTCAGGAGGCTTCGCATTCTGAATGAGTGATGAATTGAGCATGGCGCTGGGCGCTAGACCGGATATACTCGTGTTTGACTGCAGCTTCCCAGAACTTAGCCAAGTATGAATACTTCCTGGTTGGGAAGTCCCTGGTGGGATTTGGGAAATTCCAGGAATATGCCAAGTCACTACATAAGCTCTCCAAATGGTATTGGTGCAGGTTGGGCTGCATCATCATCCATGTGCGGTTTGATGACTGTCAGTACCCTCAAATTAGATGTGCCCTACTTCTCATCCCTTTCACCGAAGTAGTCAGCTGCGTACTCCCATCCAGGTTGTGTCAATTCGTCAAGATTCATCTACTTCTGCCAAAACCTCTCCATGCGCCGCCATACCGTTTTAGTGATTGTGCCCATCACCCAGCCAGGTTCGTCATTTTCACTCAGCATGCCCTACTCTGTCTCTTCTTCATCCTCATTGTCCCCATTGTCCGCATCCTGCCCATTTTCCGAACTTGCAAGATCTCTCAGACTGTCTCCAACAGCAAACATCATCTTCTGAAAATTCTTTTCGGGCTGTCGGTTCGTCAATCCCACATTTTCACCTTCCATCGTTTCTTTCTGCCCCTGCTGAACCGCTGTCTCCGCGTCTTCAGCTAGCTTTGTTGCCCCAGCGCTGTATCTCTCAACATAATCCTCGATCCATTTTGCTTTCTCTTCATTGCTCCAGAAGTGAGTTTCTCATCTTTTCTCAGCCACAAGCTTCTTGTTGGATCGCAAGCTGCGCAATGCCCCAAGGGCTCGGGCTTTTTCTGCGTCCAAGCCGCTTTCGCCTCCATTTGCTTGATGACATTGTTGTGTGGACCACGTTGTCGATTTTCCATATTTGCTGGCTGGAGGTGGCAAAAAGTTCTTTTTCGAAGCATTGAGCATTGTAGTTTGCTTTGATTTTGTTGTTTGCCGAGATGTTGGATGTTGCAAGATATGGACAATATGGAGGCAGGCTGCATCTTTTATGTCAAGGTTGGTACGTTTAATCATCTTGAACAAATCAAAATCTCCCTTTTGACTGTCAATACATTGGGAATAATTAGGCTAACCGTACAACATGACTTGATTGTTAGAGTCAGTTTCCCGTAATATCCCAGGGATAATTTGACACAAACATCAGCAGACATCATTTCCCTCAAACAATGTCCTAATTATATCTAACAATCATGTGATTTCGGCTGTCGTACACCACAATGTATCCCCATAAGCAATCGAACAACCTCGGACCGGCTTATTGCATATTGCGGGGTGGTGGGAAACATCTGCACGTTGCATCCATATGCAGCAGGATTCATCATGAATATCACAAACATATTGGTTGCTACTTATTCCATTCTGACATTATGCTAACTATATAGTCCTCAGGACGTCCTACATCTTTCGGTTATCATCATCCTCTCCTGAACCTCAGGCCAACATCCCAGAAGAGAAGTAGCCGGGTGTTGAGTTTCCTGGGCATGATGAGGTGAAGGCTGCAGTGGAAAGACACCCGGCTATGCTTCGTCAAGACCACACAGCCGGATGCCTTCCTTGCGAAAATGTCACCACAACGAGTCCGCAGATTCGCTGGACACACGATGATACAGGTGCACCTTCACCCAACCGACGCAGACAGCCAACTCAACAGCGGACGCCTCCGCTTTCCGGAATGCCCACCGCCCCAACCGGTATCACTTCTGAAGCACAACGTTCCCAAATTGACAATTTTCCGGCCGGATATGTGTATTCACATACTTCTCATACCTGCGCTGAATTTTTAAAAGTTGATGCGTATGCCCAGGATAGCCAGTACGATGCAGATTTTAATCCAGATATGCTGACTGATGAAGGAATATCCACTGGTCAGTACGCTATCTGCCAGGTGGTAATGCAGCTAACATCCATTTTGAAGATGAGAGCAGCCTATTGAGCGAACCTACAAGTGATAACGAGCATTGATCGAACGGCACCAGATTTTGGAGATGATTATTATCTACAATTAGTGGACACTGTAATGTATATTTTACAGGATATATTTATATGTATTATTAAAGAACAATGTAGTGATCAAGCAGAAAGTAAATGAAAACGCTAGAAAGGCTGCCAAAACAATTTGAATGATAGACTATGCCAAATCAAATGATTGCATATTGTGCATAAACCCGTGGCAAAATGAGCGTCAACGGAGCGTCAACATTTTTAGGTCATGTAGGTCTGGTCATTGAAAATTGATTTGGTCATGGTTATACAGAATCGAAGTATTGGCCGCCTTTATTGCCAAAAATTATAGGTACATGCTCCCTAGCTCATCTTGAAAATCAGCATCAACGGAGCGTCAACAATTCTTGGTCATGCGTCCTGGGTCGTAAGAATGCCAATAGGTTGAAGACAGTCATAAAGGTATTATTTTCCACCTTTATAGGTATAACAGATTGCGATACCCTCCCTGCCCCAACTTGAACTGAGCGTCGATGGAGGGTCGACGATTGTTGGTCGTGTATCCTGTGTACTCCGGAGGTTGACAGGTTGCAGACAGTCATTAACGAAGTAGTGGCCACATTTATAGGAAAATAAGGAAGTGAAACGCTCCCTGCCCCATCTTGAAAATAAGTGTCAATGGAGCGTCAATGATTGTTGGCTTTCCATCATGGTTAATCACGGCGCGATTTGGCCGTTATGGTCTATATACATCGTTTTGACTGTTTTTGTATGGTAAAAGGAGCAAGAATACGTAGTGGTAGCTCTGTACATTGAATAAGTTGTTACTGTCCCGGAGGATGTGGCGGGAATATCCTGTACATATCTGCATATAATGGCTGCCATATCCTTGTTTATGGATGGATGTGATCAAGCGCCACTCATGTTACCGAAGATGCAACACCAAAAATCGTTGACGCTCCGTTGACACTCATTTTCAAGATGTGGTAGGGAGTGTTTCACCTTCCCTTTTCGCTATAAAGGCAGCCAATACTATGTTTATGACTCTGTGGAACCTATCGCCCCCCAGATTACCCAAGATACACAACCAACAATCGTTGACACTCCATTAATGCTCATTTTCAGGATGTGCTATGGCGCATCTCTATGTTTGTTCTGAGCATTAAGGCGGCCAATACGTCAAAAACAAACCGTGCGGTACCACTGCCATTATTGTACGATCGACAGTAGCATAGCTGGATGCCACCATAAATGTGCAATCTGAAATGCAGAACTGGAGATTGGAACCGACGGGTTCAGCCAAACGAGACACAACCTGCGGGTTGACAGGTCTGGGTCTGGGTCGGGCCCACGAACAGTCTGTGGGTTGGGTATTTGTATGGGTCTGGAAACGAACTGACCTGTTTTTGTGGTCAAAACCCTGACCGCTGGCGGGTCACCTGGACCCATTGCTAACACTAACTATCGCTATGTGGGAATTAGTGTGTATGGTACTGGAAGTTAGAGCATCCTATAATGGGGAAATATCAAGCTCCATAGGTCTGCCAGAGAATCGTTCTGGATGGGTTATATCAAAGATTTTCATTTTCATTGCTTCTGGTTACATTGACTCTTGGCAGTGATCCTGGTTTGCTTTCAGCTGTTCGGCAATACTAATCCATACTTGGGTTCCATTTACGATGTCAGTGCTATGTGTCTCTTACTGTTGCACATTATTATTGGTCTCGCTGCAAGCTCAGAATGTGTGGTAAGCTCAGACTCATCCTCATGTCACAGTTTGCTCGAGGTGCAACCAAGATCATCTCTGAGGCCATCGTTCTGATTGGGACTGTGTTCTATATAACTGCATTCATACGCATTACATTCATCCTCCTCCAGATGTATCAGGACTCATTAGGTGAGAATGTGTGTTATCTGACACAGATGAGAACAAGTGTCTTCCCTTCTGGAACATGTACTAGCCAAGTTCAGTTGACCTCTTGAACTTTTCCTTGATGGCATTGTAGGAAGATTAATGGTAAAGTGCCAAATGGAGTGTTTGATTTTGTCAGTTGTGTTGTTGTTAACACAGTTTTGATAATAGTGTTAATCAAGTGTATTCTCATAGGTGCAATATATCTTATAAATAAAGAATTAATTATACTTTAAAGGCATGTATGCCTACAGTCAACTGTAGACAGATGATGCAGTGGTACAGTTGCACACCACAGATATTGAGCAAATATGGAGAAGTAGGTGGTAAGGTATTCCAGCCAGATCAAGGTGCCACAATATTTGTGATGACTATGTGATCCCTAATAGCCATGCATCAGTAATGTGCCGCTGTCCGCCACTCAGCTTGAACTGTACTGATACAAACTGAACATTTCAATTCAGGATTGTGATCATATACAACAAGATCAACTATGAGTACCATTGCCAAGTATAATGGCATATACTGTATGTAGTGTGCAACTGCCCTAGGCCTACTTATCCCGTGAAAACAACTGTAGTGTATCATTAGCACATATGAAGACAGGCTGGAAGAGAAAGGAGCAAATGGGACTGTCAAACAAAAGGCCACTTTCAAATACTGAAACCATCGGCATGTTATGGTCACATCAAGTGTTGCACTGAGCATGGTGTGTATCATTGTTGTGGAATACCTGGTTATTCATAATGCAAAGTGGTGTGAGAATAAGCTTGTATTAGCCCTTACGTCTACATTGAAGTTCAATATATTGAGGAGTAGAGAAGATATTGTCAGACCGAGTCTTTGTAGAGTAGGACATCATGTGGCTGTGGGTTAGGACTGGCAGCTACTATATAGGCTACATGTCATCTTAGACTTAGACCCAATCAATCAATCGTCTCGATAGGTTTGTCACAACAGGTTATGAGCGCAGGTGTGACCATGATGTGGACACCATTTTAGACAACTATTAAGCAGAGATGACAGTCAAATCACAAACCATCATACAAGCGAGACCTCAGGATTCGGGATGCATTGTGAACAAATCTGGGATCAGAACACCCTACGAACTCAGGACAGCAATTCAGCTTTGCAAAGCACTCAAATGCCACCTCTCAACGAAATTTCACAATCGACTGCTTAGAGGGCTACCATGACTTCAATGGCCATGATGGCGACAATGATGAGTTGTATGGGTATACACGATTCGGCCGCCGAGTAATATGTTGACAGGACACATCCAGGATGAGTACAGAGATCTGTTTGGCTGCAGTTTGGATGAATCTGGACTCAACACCATTGGAGAAGTTCGGGTCAACACCCTCAGAGGAGTTTGAGTCAACATCAGAATACATTCAAAGCAATTTTGCAACAGGTCAACCAGTGGCCAGCCAGGCAGATCAACATACAGTATGGTATTGGGATAGTCTATGAGATGGGGGCGGGAAACAGACCACGAATACTTGGGAGATATGAGTAGATACACACACAACCTCTGGGGAGCATGGCGATTGGTTCACTACAGTCCACTGGGTATGTGATTGGTGACAACAGAATCAAGAGACTGGTGGTGGCAATTGTGTCCATGAATCTACGAGGTCTGTGGACTCTGCTACAGTGAGGACGAGGAAGCATTACTAAGAGCTGTGCAGTGTGTACCTACACCCTAAACCTTCAATGACGACAACCCCATTCCTCCACCCGCAAGGCCACATATGGGGAGTCACAATCTGCTGGAAAGAGTTTCCAATGGCAAACCAACACGGAAGGGCGACCTTGGAGAGAAGAGTCCAATTCAAATTACAGCAAACGAGAAGCGACCTCAATTTCGACACGGACACCAACACATACTTGGCTACACGAACATCCGCCACCATCTACCCCACCATGAGCGCATGTGTTTCCAATGGAAATGATGATCAACACTCCCGCTTTGTTTGTCGAGCGGAAGTCAACATCACCATGGACAAGCGTCTTCAATTGTGACACCAACAGCACAACCCATAATTGTGACTGAAAGGCGGCGTATGGGAAGTAACAATGCTCCAGCTGGTTGAAGCAGTACCTTCGATACAGTACACAGCAAGTATTGCAGGTTTATATATATTTCCCAACACGATATCAATCACTATACAGGAGAACTGTATGTCACCTTCGGAGAAGTGGATCACTGGAAGTCAAGACAGTTGAAGCCGACACCATAATCGGCTATAGCACTTAGAAATATTAATATAATTGATGCCTCTAATGGCATGAGCGGGATGATGGGCAAATGGGAGAAGCTCTAGGCATGGCATGGTTTGGCTTCTGGTTTCTGTCTTCTGTGTATTTTATGTCCGTTAATCAATTGCTTAGTATTTGACAGACATGATGAGGCTCTGGAGGAGTGTTAGACCAAGTCTTTGGAAAGTATGTCATCAGGTGGCTGTGCATTTGGGCCGGCAGCTACTTTATAGGCAATGTCTCATCGTAGAATTAGACTCAATCAATCAATCATCTCGACAGGTTTGTCACAACAGATAATGGGTGCAATTCCTGATTGCAATGTACAGATGTTGATCACTGTACATTACTGATTAATCACCATGTCAAGAATTACAATCTGTAAGTAGACACTGCATAAGCTAACATGTATACTAATATGGATACTGTAACATAAGTTAATAAGATGAGTTGGAAAGAGTATATTTCTTAACTGCTCAGAGAGATTCCAAGGCACAATGAGTGGAATGCCTTTCTTCAGCTCATGTTTGACAAGAATGCATTAGTAACTGCTATACCCAATGCAATAGTTAGGAAACTTGTCAAAATAAAAGCTACTGTCACGAGATAGAATGGACTTACTGCCAAAGCAGTACTTTGTGTGGAGAAGCTTAGCAAATATGCGGAAGATCCAAAGTAGGATAAGTGAAATATTAAAGTTGTCAAGAAAGAAAACAATTACTGGAAGTACTATCATTGGGAGAAAAAAAATGAAACATTACATAGAACTTCATAAGCCAGCTATATCGTAATCCTCCATGAGCTGCTAATACTCCATTATTATTATCAACTGAGACTAGTTTGAAATTAACAACTTCAGGCTAGAACTACTTGCTATTCATCATAAGACATACTCAATTCGGTATGGTGAAACAATTGAGACAGTTGCCAGACATTCCTCTGTCAATTCTCCGCAATTCATCTTGTCCCAACTGATAGGATTCCATGAGATTTTAGTTCTGTGGGTTTATCAAGCAAAGAAAAAGAGTGAGATAGTATAATGGGATACCTGGCTGTAAGGTATCATACTATCTGCATGGATCAATGCAAATCAAATTCAAGTGTGTAGAACTTAGAACTGAGGAAAAAAGAGCATGTATTCTCTTGTACATTAAGATGATGCCTGTCTACCCTGGGGTGTCCCAAATATGTATACTCCCAGTCTGCCAGTCCACCTCAACTATCTATGTATCCCCATGTGCCACCACATCTGCCAGCTTTCCATGCCAATGTGAGCTATTGTATTGAAACACAGATTTTCCCACCACACCAGTTATTTCTTCAATGATTGCTGATGCACAACTCCCATTTCTGGTGATGTAATACTAGTTCTCACCTGCATCTAACATACTCCAGGTATAAAGAAGGTAAATGGATACAATGTAGTTCTATGATTTGCAGCTGGATAAGAAAGTATTATAATGATTGGCCAACTGCTAGATAAAACAATGGAAATGATTATACTTTATGAACTGTTGTATCTGGTGGGATCATTTAACCTCATCTCACAGTCTCAAGTTATGGACAAAGATATTAAAGTCAAATCAGTGAATTACTACTGTCTTGACTTCTACAGTCACTATGGGAAATTGATTGCCACTGCTCCTCACATCAATGGGCTATTCTTTCTGGATTAAGGTCCAGAATTGACTGAATACACTGATATTAGCAATGATAACTGCCTGCTGCCACTAAAGGTAACTGGATATGCATCTCATTATGATGCAGAGAAGGAAATATTCTGGCATCATAGCTTGGCACATACTGGTAGTAAGACTTGGAAGGCTTCGTAGTGGGGCGTCTTCGTACCGTTCACCGGGTTAGAACCGAACGAGAGTATCTCGCTGCGGTATGTCAAGCCTAACTCACTCAGCGCCACGGCGACTTTGTGGCCGTTCGGATCGACGGAGTGCGTGTAGAGTTTGAACATGGGTTCGTGTCGGAGAATTCGGTTATTGCGTGTTGATGAGGGATACTTACCAGGGAGCACCAGGAATTATGTACCCAGCAGCCTAGATGGACGGACTCCTATTGTTTGGCTTCTAGTTTCCGTCCCGAAAATAGCGGACAGACAGCCTGGTCTGCCCAGGCTTCAAGGTCACGTGAGAAGACTTTACTCGCAAGCCTGCAGGGATTGTGAGAGCGGCGTTAGGGCTGAATCTCTGTTTGATGATGTCGCTTCTAGAAGGGAGTGGGAAGCAGGACCTTAGAATTGAGGGTAGGGCGTACGGCTAATACGATTCGCGATAAGTAGAATTCTTAGCAACATAGATACATTGAGCTGATGTGCCTCACTGATAAACGTACTGGAAGAAAGTTGCCGGATCCACGAAACAAAAACACCTGGTGATTATGCTTAGAAAAACCTATCCAAAATACGCACGAATCCAAAATCAAAACACCATCCCGCCGGAAAAAACACAAGATTCATGACAGACATTACAAGATGATAAACATACCACCCAAAAAGAAAAGCCACACTAACTCCGATAGCGCCGTCCCCCCAAACCTAAGCCTACCGTCCCCTCTCTGCTGCCTCTCCAAGCTCCTCCATTAACACCTGTAAATTCTCTACCAGCGGTGGCAGCGAGGAAGGGGACCCATCGTCCTCGTCCGTCGAATATCGCGTGAGAAGCTGGCACACTGCGTCCATGACCGCGGCGGGGGAGTGTACATCGACATCACCCGGCATTTCTCCCGTCTCTGACGAAATCCTCGGTCTGCCACGTCCATACTCTACAAAGTGCTCCATCCTGCATGCATCCGGGCCGTCCAGTACTACAATATCCTCCTCGCTATCATCCAGCGGGGTTCCCGACGCCGATCGTCCTGATACTAGCGCGGCATATGCCCACAGCGTGATTGCGGCGTGATACACGGCGACTGCCCAAAAATCTGTAACCTGGCCCCTTCGGAAGCCGCGTGCCTCGCGCAGGACCTGGCCTGCATGCCATATTGCGAACCGACTGTCGCTGCCCTGGATCCATGTCTGTAGGATCGGTAGCACGCGGATACACTCCTCCTCTTCTTCCTTGCCTGCGAAGGCCTGCAGGTCTTCGAGGGAGACGTAGACGGTCATTGCGAGGACCTCCAGAAGTAATCGACATTGCGGCATTGAGAACCGTGGGGCGAGAACGTTTTTATCGATGTTTGCTAGCACGGGGGATGAGGAGCGCTCGGTGGTGCGTCTAATCGCCTGCCGTTGGCGGAAGTCCCAGATCCGCCCCCAGAGGCCATAAAGGGTTGCTAGCTCGGCGAAGTCGTGGTCGATGCGAGCCCCCGGTGGGACGGTGAGGCTAGGAAACTCGTGGAGGCTATCGATGAAGCTGGGGAGTCGCTGGTTGGGGCTTAGAGGCGCGGAGAGGTACATGTTCTTCCATTCTGTGGCGGAGCATGCAAAGAATAGCTGGCGGCTCTCCGGAAATGGGAGGGAGAGCTCGGCGTAGGAAATGATGGGGTTGACTTGGTATGAGATTGAAGCTTGGGTGTCGTGGATGAATAGCTGGTATACTAGCCGTGACCACTGTTGCTGAATGGTCCACGCCCTCCAGCGCTTCTCGAGGACTTCGCTGGTGTCGGAAGGGGATGGTGGGCATGGTGGGTATTGGGCACGGCGGTATTTTCCAGACCGGCGTAGCATCGTGCCTAGTGGCTGTCGGAAGGATTCAGCAATCTCGATGCGACGTTTGTTGCCCGACCAGAGCGAAATTTCGATTTGGATCATGTATGCTTGTAGCATGTGGAGGTCTCTGGTGGTTGAGTTGTTTTGTTCAAAGAGTTTGGGGAGTGCAATCCGAACTGCTTCCTGGAGCGCATAGCCTAGTTTTCGAACTGCGGGGACGGTAGTTAATACAGCGCCTGCAGCAACGACAGCGGCGAGGAGCTCAGGGTTCACGGTGGAAGGTTGAAAGGTCCCGGGGTGGATCCAGGTATCTATCGACTGCTGCTGACTGAAAAAGTATAGATTCATAAGGTTATCCAACATTTCTGCGGACGGTAGACTCGAAATTGCCTGTAGACGGTCTCCAAAATCACAGGTGGTAAGCATAACCGCTAATATCCTGTCCCTCGCAACGTGATCCAAACGTCCTGGTACTGCCCTCCAATTCATCACTCGTATCTTCGGACTGATGGTAGTGGGTACGGAGAGGTTTTCGAGTTCCGAGTTACCGCGGTCCTTTTGGTTTGGAGTCCATCGCCACTGCGACTTTTGAAATGCTTCTACACCGAGCGCGAGCTGTGTCGACTTCACCGGGGTGTATTGCCCCGAAACTGGAGGGGCGCCAGACGGTTGCTGTGAGAAACCCATGGGCGGAACTCCAAGCGTGTTGACAAACATGTCGTTGTACGAATCCAAAAGCCCAAAGTCCATCTCATTGAGCTCTAGATTTGTCATCATTCCAAAGTTGAGCACATCTCTCGAGGCAGGATGCCGGGTGCCGGTCGGCGTGATTTCCGACGGGTGATCTACGTGCATCACGTCTCTTCCAAAGCCATTGAAGGGTGACGAGACGAATAGATTCGAGTCGCTGGAATTGTAGCTCAAACCATCGGTTAGTGTTTCGGGGGTGGGCGCTTGGGTTCCGGGAAACGTAGTCGTAGTATAATTCGAATCGCCGAATACTGGGAGCGGTGCGAGACCGCCGGTAGAAGGATTTGTCGGAGGTTGGCTATACAGAACATTACCATCGACTGGCTCTTCCTGTTCTATCCTTCAAGATTAGTCATTCGACTGATGCCTTATTTTTCTATCGCACGACAAAAAAGAGAACACGTACTAAGCACAGCTCTCGGATGCTTCCTCGACCTATCCGCCTCCAGCTGCACGAACTCGCACTTCATTCCCTTTTGCTGGCACCGGTGACACGGCTTCTGCTCCTCACACTTGAGCTTGGCAGAAGCACATGCCTTGCATGCCTGCGTGACCCGGCCGGGTGCTGTTGGTGGTCGCGATCTTCGCTGGCGTTTATTATCATTATTCTCGTCGTGATTGAGGAAATGCCGTTTCAAGAGGTCGCTGGGACAGTGTCAGTACACATTGACGATGTTTCTGTCGCACCAAGAAGAAAAAGGAAGAAGAGAAAGGAAAGTGAGATCTTACGCGCGGGAGAACCTCTTTAAGCAGATTGTACAAGGGAAGGGCTTTTCTTGGGTGTCTGCGTTTCTAGCGAATCAGTACCACCATCCATACATCGCCGTCGCAATGCCGAAAGTAACGCAACCGAACGAGAGTGAGAGGGAAAGAGTGTAAAGAAAGAGTGTAGTAATTACGGCTTCTAACGTGGCGGGCCAAGTGATCGGCGCGAGTGTAGTTCCTTTTACATTGGAAGCACTGAAAGAGGCCACCACCACCAACACCGCCACCTCCACTTCCCCCGCTTGTAGACGTTGTCGCTACTCCTCCTGCTCCAGCTCCTCCGCTTCCAACGGCGCCGACATCCGATGTCGTTGTCGAGGCGGTTGTCGAGGCGCTCGCGTGCTGATCGGCCATGCGCGTTGGGGAGTTAAACCGGAATATTTCAGACTGGCCGGTACTATACAGGTACGAGTAAGGACTCTTCGGGCTTCGCGGAATGTGGGGCGCGGGTAGAGGGAGACAGTCGCTGCTTCTGATCGATGAAAGACGAACGGGACCCATCAGCTCAGCAATTGGCAAGCAGCACAGCAGCCCACCACATGCAGCTGCGTTTGCAAATTGATTGGCAGGGTTTGGCAGGGTGCGAGTGTGAGCGAGCGGGCGGGCGGGGTTGGTGAGAGGTCAGCACCACACGCTGAGAGCGACGCGGGTGTTCTGCTGGCTAGGCTCTTGCTTTGCTTGCTTGTTTGCTTGCTTGCTTGGTTGGCTGCTGGCTCCGGCCCCACCTTCGGCTAAGTTACTATTCTGCTTAGCGTGCGTTCTCCACAGGTCTTGTCGGCAACAGAGTGAGATTTAGTGCTCGAGGATAGATGGTCCGAAATTCCGGTCGTCGGTTACCGTGGTCTCTCCTCCACTTTATATAACCGGTGCTTCGTCGTCGTCGAAAACCAGAGTAGAAATCCAACTGCTGAGACGCGGCAGTTACCGTAAACAACGACAGTTTTGGTGGCTGAACATGGGGTGCAACGGTGGTGTTTCGCGGACGCAACTACGCTGACGGGGCTAGAGCTACTCTGGAAAATCTTCAACTGTGTCACACAACACCCTCCCCCTTCATTGCATCGTTCGATAGAAGCTTCTGAAGAATTTTGAACCTCTACCAACACCACCATTGGCCTCCGGCTATTTCCACCAAAACGAATAGCCCGATGTAATTCCACAACTGTTTCTGCCACCGCGGATGCTGGCGGATGTTGTTTGCAGACACCAGCCTTACCGCTTCCGCAATCCCTTTACCGCTTCCGCAAGCTTCCGCTGTCAGGCTGAGTGCATGCGCTTTTGGTGATGTGTGTGCTGTGGTAGCGGGAAAGCCCGGGAGGCCACTCAGTGCTCGCGGGCGGCGCTTGTCTTCTGTCCTGTATGGAGTTGAGCGGAGTCGGAGTTCTCTATATGTCCGGACGTTAGACATTGGAACGTTGATGCGGTGCTCTGCCTCGCCCCCGGACTTTTTGCTGTTCTTGGGGAGATCTGTCAGGTGGGTGTGGGGGCGTACGAGAAGAACAACTTATAATAGTGTCCCTGCATAGAGGCGCAGATATCAAACGAAACGATCTTGCATTTCGCGAAGACGACGACACAACTGGGGTATCGTACCATAGGTACCAGATTTCTTCGGACACCCTAACCCTCGACATGCCCTGATATATTGACCATAACCGCCGCCGCCAATCACGCCATCTTATCCGGGGGGTAGGGCTAGCCGTCTAAACGAGTATCTCTGGATACTCTACTTGGGGGCTCGTCCTTATTCTTATTGCCCTCTTCGGCCAAAACGCCCCAAAAACTACTGGTGATCTTCGAATTCCTTCCAGGTGTGTGTGCTTGGTGTGGTGCGGAACGGAGAAGGAGTTTATTTTGCTCCGCGGCATATGGGAAGTGAAATTGTCAGCGCCGTCGTGAAGAGATTTTTTTTTCTTCTTTTGCTTTGCTTTTGATTCCATTTTTGGGACATTTTTGACGAGGTTTGTGGAGCAAAAGCAACGAGAAAAACGTGGTAGGTTAATTTGCTGAAGTGTTCGATGCTTCAATTGCCGGACGGACGGGTTAACGGAAACAGCTTCGAATTCTGGAAGGCTTCTGTGCAGAGCTCACCACACCACGATCTGAAAACAACAGTTGGATATGAGATTTAATTTGGCTGCGACGCGGGAGCAAGTGAGCGCTCGCCGCGCAAACCTCTTCGCTAAGCCTCAAAACATCTAAACTGGCGACAACGCCAAATGCTTGATTTCGCACAAAGAATGTCCATGCGGACGGAGATAGTATGCACAGCCGACCACTATGCATAATTATATAATATCTGGGAAGACTTCGGATATTCTTAGACCCGTAAAGGGGGTTTTTCCGTGTAGCCTTGCAGGGGAGGAATATTGAACTACATGGTATTCGCATGTTTGTGATTTTGAAACTGGCGATCTGGGTACTGTTACCAATTTTACGTGACTTCATCGCAGTTAATGTTAACTAGTCATCTTCAACCATTGACCTATTGGTTGAAAGAGTTTTCATCACAAACGCTGTATATTTCGATGCGTTTTCCGCGGTTTTTTTTTGTTGAGCTAGGTACAAAAGTACTGGCGTAGCAATGGACACCAAATTCCGCCAGTTATTTTGTTTGCCGCATAAGTAAGTTACCCCGTATATTTTAGCACACTCTATAATATAATTCTCCTTATGGATCACTCCCGCCAGGTCCATCCTGAAATTCTTCAGCATCGATATTGATCTACAGGGGGGCTAGACCCCTATCTGAGCACTTGATAGATATATGCTAGATACGTCACCCGGTCCTACGCCTGTATCCCACATGTGATAGTACTCTTTATCCAAGGCATGTTCCATTCTGCGGGTACATACTGCCTGTCAGAGAATTGTACCGAGGCACCTCTCCCCCGTATTGTCAGAGGTACAGTACAAACTATAGCGAAAGCCGGGAACCACCCAGAAAATTCGCTATCGTCATGGTGAATATCAATACCGAGGCATGCACGCCTTGAGCGTGATGGTAAATTAAAGGTTTGGATTCGTGCTGTCACACAAACCAAATTGGCGGAATGATGTCCCGGTGACACGGTGGTCGGGGTGTTTTCGGTGGTACGTTCATTGTTAGTGTGACGATTACGGAGGTTTGTGTAATGCCGAGGTGCGGTGAGGATGGTCAGCAACTACTATGCCCATACCTTATTGGGGTCGACAAAACTTGTATGCCTACCTATTGGGAGACGTTTGAGGGGCTTTTCACTGTATCTCTTATATAACCACTTCGGAACGACTCGTCTCAGAATAAACCCTTTCATCAGAATGATATACGGATATATGAGCTTCAGCTAAAAAATGCTATCAATATTTTAGTTTACAGGTTCTATCAATCCCCTCTAAGGTAAGTACTTAGAACTACTCAAAATACTAAACTTCCGGTAAAGTGCATGGTCTGTGGGTTCCAACAAACCAGAACAGGGTCCACAAATAGTACTACCAAGGGCTGGCCACATGGCGGAGTGGTATCACTCCTAAAAGTATAGGCTGGGTATACAGTCACAATGCCATGGGTTCAAATTGCTGTGCCAACCCCTCATTGTGGTGGGGACAAAGGGTAACGGTTGGGGAACTCCACCTTCTAACCGGCTTGCCCAGAGGCGGAGGGGATATGGGGCTCTGTCATACTCTAATTAGAGTGCATACAGTATGAATAAAACAAACAAAAAAAAATAGTACTACCACATCTGCTTGGCAATCAGGCACAGAACGTATGCACTGTACTATGTATACATAATGCATGATGTATGAAACCATATCTAGTGATTGTTTGGTCTAATACTGGCAAACGATAATACATATACTTGACTTTAAGTATTATGTATTTATACTTTATGAGAGGTTTGATTTAATAGATAAATATAACATGTCACTCAGATAGGGCTACTATCTGTGACAATTTAGATAGACATTATCAGGGAAGATTTCATATACCAGAATATCAGCACTTGGATTACAGTTAGAATCAGCATTTCACGTGTTGGAAAATAATGGTACCAGGACAATTCTATTACATAATACATGTACACTTTTCAGTATTATTGCCAGACCAATTTTCTTCCTATATCTAACCTCTAGTAAAACTATTAAGATTTAATATCAACTTATTTTTTCATCTTATATTTATGCTCTCAACTTTGCTGTAGTTAGATGGCTCTGGTCAAGTTAAGGTGCAGCTCTTCTGAATTAGTGCGGCTCGGCAGGAGGTTCACGTAGTAGTTAGTTCTAGCGGGAGGTCAGCTGCAGCATCAGTAACATTCCCCTCAACATGTACAGAGAGGCTATCTGCCCACATTGACAGCAACATTCAACTACTGATGGCCTTACAACCATCTGAAGCTATCGAAACACAACACATGATGGCTGACTCATTTGGTTTATCTTTAAACCAGGGGACTGGCAGCAGCTTGCAGACATCACACGGGGCCTCTAACTCCATGGACCTTTCTGCTTCCCACAACATGCACAACACGCATGGCACGCACAACACGCACGATGCGCATCATATGCAAAATGTCAATTCTATGGACAGAGTCAACACGGCCAAGTCAATTAGATTTAGCAGCTGGTTCAAAACCTCCACCACCACAGACTTGCAGCCTACAGAACTTCACACACCAGAATACTTCGGCAAAGAAATGAATGTTATCAAGAACGGCTCTGGGTTCCTGTCTCACCCAGTGATGAATGAAATCTGGGCTATAGAAGAAATCCAACTAGAGATTCCTAATGCTAACATCTCAGAGAGCCATGAACAAGCAGAGCAATTCACCAAGAATTGTGTCCTCAATGAGAGCTTGGCTGCTACAGTCAATGACTTGCAGGCTGATGAGCCTGTCCAAGACAGCCTGGGCAATGAGTTAGCATCTGCCCACCAGGATATTAGGGAGTGGGAGGAAGAGCTCCAGATCGAGAAATGTCACTCTGTCAAGATGGAGAGGTGGCTCAACAAGTGCAAGTCAGATCCGGATGCAACAGAGTAGTCAAACATTGCACACCTCTAGCTGGAGAAACTCATGCTACTGCACCAATTAGACAACCTTTGTTTGGAGGAGAGTGGCCAAGAATCCCAGTTGAGAGAGTATCAATGTGTCATTCAACGACTAATGACTAACCTAGTGCATGCGACTTTAGTGCTGAACACCATCCATCTAACCCCAGGCTGATCTGGTACACTTGTCTCCTCTGTATCAACTGCGGGCTTATTTGGCATCCTTGGCTGCACCGAACTGACCCCTAGCCCCTCTAGAAGCTGTGGATTCTCAATGAAGTCATCCAACCTTGCGATGAACATCACCAACAACCCTAGTTTCCGTCAGAAAAACCCAGGTGTTCCGGACGGCTCTGACGGCTCTGACAGAACCTCGTACCCTCTGAAGGAGAATTACACGCTTCCCGTCACGCAGGCGACAGGTCACCTTGCATACGTACCTGCTTTACTTTGCACCTGGAATGTAGTGACGTATACACACCATCAGAATGACACGTGTGTTTCAGTCTTAGCAGGGGCTGCAGGGATGCTGCAGCTGTTTACCCAATGCCCGGGGATGTTTATGCCTTTCCCCAGCTGAGTGCCACATTTTACTTCTACTCTATTGCTCTATATTGGAAGCCGCACACTCACCATATATGTTCAGCTTTGAGATGTTGGCACATAGTGCAGTACAGTCTTCGCTTCGGATACATCACTTGCCGTTGTATTTGCTTCGCCATTATCGCATTTTACAGGTCTGAAATATACTGTGCAATCCTGACACTCTCTTGTACTATGCCCTCAGTCCTCGACATTCTGCATTGATCCATCATCAGCTTGCAATATTTAGGCCTCCTTATCCGCATCCGCATCGTTGCCATCCTCGACCTCATTCCCGTTGACATCACTGGTTCCCAGCTCACACCTACTATGCACTCGGTCCTCCACATTCTGTGTTGATCCATCATTGGCTTGCGATGCTTCTTCCACCTCATCCGCATCCACATCGTCGCCATCCACGCCCTTATATACGTCGACATCACATCAGCAAAACGTAATTCGGTCCCAAAGCCATATGCAAACCTGCCAGACACAGCCGTAGCCCTCGCCAGTGCTTCTAAGTACTTCCACATGCTCGCAGCCCCCCCTAGAGCTTTGCAAAGTGCTCTCAGACTCTGCAAGAGCATTCTCACGTGCTCCTGAAAGAACCTGCAGTGATGGAGGTGCATTCAGGATGCTATGAGATTTGAGTATTAGGATTGTCAGATTGTGGAGCAGCTGAGACATCTGGGCAGGTCTGCGGGAGACTTGGTGCCGTATTCCCACACCAGCGGTTCTCAGGGATCCATAACCACAACACATTTCATTGAACATATTGGTCTATGTTACCATCACAAGATTCACTACATCATAATATGGCATGTCTAAGGCTCTCAATATATATACATACGGAGATACAGGGATAACGGAGATGCTCTCAACGAAAGGCAGTTAATATTTGGGAGACCCTGGAGTGGATAGACATCTCATCATACGAATTTCACACTCTATCTTTCCCAGCTCTTGGTCTGCTGCACTCTTGCCGAGCTTCGTAGATCCACGCAATTTGTGTGGTTCATCATAGCCGGGTATCCCTTGATAACCTCTCAGCCTCTTCCTACACTCCTCAAGCTAGAACCGCTATTTGTCATGAATTCCCATCGGATACCATGCGAGGTGCAGCGGAGTGTTGATGATGGGTTGTCTGCCTACTAGCTCCACAGTATCACCACACCGTAATCGAGTGAACATAGAGATGCACTCCAAGGCTGTAATCATGTGAGTTTGGAGATACACTTGGAGGCCGTGATGGTGCGAACTTCGAGGCCGTAATCATGCGAGTTTAGAGATCCACATGAAGGCTGTGATCGAGCAGGTTTGGAGACGCACTTGGAGGCTGTGATCGAGCGAGTTTGGAGATGCACTTGGAAGCCATGATCGAGCGAGTTTAGAGATGCACTTAGAGGCCGTGGTCGAGCGAGTTTGGAGATGCACTTGGATGCTGGGATGGTGCGAACTTACAGGCCGTAATCGTGCAAGTTTGGAGATGCATTTGGAGGCCATGATCGAGCGAGATTTGAGGAGTACTAGGAGGCGGTCAATCTAGAGGCGGTAGTTCGGGAGGGAGGTGCGACGGGAGATGAGACTCTATTCATTGGTAAACTCGTAATTGTGCGAATGTAGAGAATTGAGTACATCATGTCCTGCCGAGAGGTGAGAGACTGGCTGGGAGCGGGAGACAGTCGATCTTGGGATGATGAAGTACTCGGTGTATGCTGTACTCGGTGTTAACTATTTGATCATGGCATGGAGAGATAGAGTGGGATGACTTAACTTCGTGTTCTTAGGTGATGGTAGAATGGACGAAAAGAAAGATAGGGATGAGAGGGTACGGGGAAAACCATCATGAGAAATGGGGACTTAAGAGAATTCCGTGTGCGAGTCATTTTACCATCCCCGATACGGCAGGTACGAGTCCCAATCCCGCATGTAATAACGCTGATACAAGGTGATTCCAATCCAATCAGGGAGGTCGTACCCCTGATTTCTCATATCCGCTTGTCATCACCTCATTCTCATCTTCATCCCCCATCCCTCTCTTTCTCATCCACAACTCTACTATCATTGCAGAGCACAAAGTTAAGTCATCCCTCTCTATCTCTCCATGTCATGTTCAGGAGTTGACACCGAGTACAGCATACACCGAGTACAGCATCCACGCACGATGGTTTGTCTTCCCTTCATTGTCATGATTACTAGTTGACCCCTGAATGCAGCAACAGCTTCCGGTGTGCCTCCCTACATGATTGACCGCCATCAGCCAGCTCTCCATGAGAGCTCAAAGGCAGAGTCACCGTGTCACATTCCCACGGTTGCGAGTTAACTAACTGATGGAAAGGGTCTCAGCACCCAGCGCGCCGTCCATCGACTGCCTCCCTGTACTCATCCAATCTCGCTCCATTATGGCCTCCATATTCACTCGATCATGGCCTCCTAGTCTATCTCCAAACTCGCTAGATCACGGCCTGCAAGTGCATCTCCGAACTCGCTCGATCATGGCCTCCATGTGTATGTCCAGAGTCGCTCGATTCCAGCCTGCAAGTTTGCACGATCATGCCATGCAAGTGCATCTCCAGACTCGCTCGATTACGGCCTCCAAGTTCGCACGATCATGGCCCCCAAGTGCATCTACTCACTCGCTCAATCCCGGCCTCCAAGTGTATCTCCACACTCGCTCGATTACACCCTCCATGTTCGCATGATCATGGCCTCCAAGTGGATCCTCACACTCGCTTGATCACGGTTTCCAACTGCATCTCCAGACTTGCTTACTCACGGCCTCGGAGTGTATCTCTGAGTTCACTCGATCGTCATTTTCTGGCGAACCTCGAATTGCTCTCAAGCACCGCCTGCAACCAGTCCAGATATACTGTGTGTAGATGGGTAGCTCTATAGATACAAAGATACATAGATGTGAATACAAACTGAATACATGAGTTTTCACAATCGTTGAATGATACGTAGTAGCTATGATTTCCAGGCGCACTAGCAGCGTTCCCAAAGAAGATGATGTTTCTCGCAGACTGCTCCACTGTGAGTCGAGGTGCACCCAGACTTGTCGCCGGTGCACCCAGGTTTGTCGCCGGTGCACCCAGGTTTGTCGCCGGTGCACCCAGGTTTGTTGCCGGTGCACCCAGGTTTGTCGCCGGCGCACCCAGGTTTGTCGCCGGCGCACCCAGGTTTGTCGCCGGCGCACCCAGGTTTGTCGCCGGCGCACCCAGGTGTTCCCAGGCTTGTCGTCGGCGCTCCCAGGCTTGTTGCTGGCGTTCCCAGTTACTCTGAAGGCCGGCAGGAATGCCCTCCTAGGGTCTGATCCTCTCCTGAAACTGACGCATCTAAGTTTACACTCCACATCCTCTCAGACACTCCTGGAGGCTTCCAGTGACTAAAATACATTTTGCTGATGCACTGGTTCCCAGGTCAAACCTCTCCAGTTCAGTTGCGGCCGGTCGTCGCCAGCTGGCAGTTGGCATGGCATGGTGCTTGTCTCTTTCGTCACCTCCATCTTTGTAATCCCGGCTGCCCCCTCGCATTCCCAAATGCAGCTGGTCAAGCGTGTAATTGTTGTCTTTCGGGATGTTGGGGTGAGTGCTTCTGATCTCCGGCTCCTCAAGCGCCATTTCGGAGGTCAGGTAGTGAAGGATAATATCATTGTCAACACACGCTGCATCCACGCTGATGACCACAGCAGTCGTTGGGTTCTCCGCCTGTTGGATCTGATGCTTGACTGTAGCAAGAGTTTGTTTATACACCCTCTGTTGGTAGCTCTCCGGTAGTGTGTTCCAAGTATTCAACAAGAATGTATACGTGTCTGCAATGCCAGCCGAGGGTAACAACTTGTGACCCGTTGCAGTGCAGCAGGATGCGATCTTACCACCGTCATTCTTGTAGTTGAACTAGTTCGAGCAATCAGGTCTGTCCGCTTTCAGCTTTGACTTGGAAGTTTTCCGATGAACATCTTTGTTCTTTTGCCACTCCTTGGGAGGATGGCACAACGCGGTGCAGGTGAACATAATCAGTGGCGAGGGTATATGACTGGCCTTGTTGTCAATCATGGATTTATCAAATCCATCAGCATACTTACCTTGGTTATTCGCCCGATGATAATATTTGATGTAGATAATCCACAGGATTGTGACTGACAGGAAGTAAAGTGCACACTGGCCATCTGGTCGCAGCTTTCGACTCTCTCTGCGTTGGATTTGAACTGCGTAAACCACCTTCCACACGCTCTGCTACAGGAAAAAGACACTTAATCCCTGCCAGCAGGGAATCAATGAATTCCAAATGCTTTGCATCAGATTCAAAGCGGTGGAGATCATACAGCTCTACTATGTTATCCCTGGCTGATTGAATTAGATGGGATTTAACCTTATCAACTTGTGCTGGAACCTGGAACTTGTTTGAGCGTGTAATATGCAATGTCAGCCATTGCTTCAGCATTCCTCTTTCAAGATCTCCTTTGTGCGTGCCTCAAATGCTATGGACCAAATGTTGGTTTGCTGCATAGCGGTGTTCCAGTACGTCTCTATTATCTACCAGTGTGGCGCTTCAGCTAATGCTTTCGCAACATGTCGCGTTGCATAACCTACTGTCTCCAAGTCGCTTACACTGATAAACGGCCACCTGTTGCATATGTAGAGCTCCAGGAGTCTGCCCGTTGCAAATACAAGACGCGTCATGTCTGAGTCACCCTATTGAAGGATCTTGCAACATCCGGAGACCATTGATCGAGCTGTAGAGACCGCATGCGGTTGCAATCGTCACTGCCTCTGTCTCTCATGCTTTTCTGTAGCTCCCATTTGCAGTGGATTTGTAATGATCACAGGGGCTTCTAGATCAGAGATGGGGGTAGGCAGGTTTTCAAGACCGCTGAGAGGAGTGGGAGTGCACGCAATGCCAGACGCGGGGCTGGATACAAAGTGACGCGTTGAGTCTGTCTGTGAGGTTCCTCCGGGTGCTGGTGTGCTACGACTGCTTGGGCGCAGAGTGGCGGTTGGAGTATTTATTGACCGTCGCTGTGTAGCGGACTGGGTCGAAGTCACACATTGAGAGATATCTTTAATGCGAGAACTGTTAAGCGAAGATGAAGGGGTGGAGTTCTGACGTTGAATTGTAAATGCTACGGAACTGCCTACTTGACAGAAATCCCATTTGCCCGCGAGTATGGATATGCTTCTCTTGGCAGGGGGAAGTTGAGAATTCCCTGAAGCTCACGTGTGTGTGAATTCTGACGATTCGCAAGTGTTCAACCATTTCGTATGACCTGAGTCATGTCAGGGTCAGGGCGTTTGGAAGGCATAGTCCAGTATAGATGTTTGATGTTAAGAATGTAGGAATCATTTCCTCTCCATGCGTAGGCAACAGCAGGCGAGGTCGACTCCTATTTGAGCGACCAGGGAGGGAGTTGACAACAACGGGAGGCGCAATGTAGACTGTGCTAGACTCTAAACTGTGACAATACTCGGGGACAAGATCCCTTCAAATGCATTCAAATATGAGTTTAACTGCCATCAAATTAAACTCAGCATTGATATTCACTGTCACAGCAATATCTGAAGGTCTATTTGCACCGCTTGAAGGGTGTTTATGCCTTGTTGGCATGGGCATCATAGTATTACACTTGGTCTTGACACAATACTTGGAACCATCGATCGTGTATATCTTCAGCTTCCTGGTGGAAATCCTCCTTTGGCAGTGTTAACAGCATCACAAAGTGAATAATGACATAATTTGTATCCTATGACACCAGCTGCGTGTGCTTATTGCACCACTAGGTGTGTTAGTAGCCATGTTGGATGGTTGCACAGTTGAGACAACCGGAGAACTACTCAGTTTGCTCCGAGATGCATGAGGTCTGAGTGGTACAAGTGGCGTGTGATGCAAAAGCACTGCCCAGCGTCGTGAGCTGTGCATGCCGTGAGTACTAAATCTGGTCTCGAGGCTTCTCATTCATGAGGTGCCTGGTGGTTGAGCAAGATGAAGGCTGGGCCGTTTTGTGTTCATTAACGAACAAAACAAGTTTGACGAAGAAATCGCAGGAACGTGAGTATATATATCCCTTCTTCCCGCCTACACATCCATTATCTTTTCTTCCCATATTAAACACACCTCCAGCATCCTGAACTATCTCAACATCACGTAACTTGCACAAGCAACGCCTCTCATTTGAAAACACACCTGATAATCTACACAACCTTGTACGTTCCCTCACGACTAACTTCCGCTACACGCAACTGTATCAGAATGCTAATACCTCGGATGTAGATTCATTTTCAACTCACAGTGATGGCACCAAAGGGCAGCCGCAAAGGAAAGGGGAAGGCAACTGCTAGGGCAAAAATGCTGACATCGGTTATAAATCGACGCCTGTTATTGGATTGGGACCATAAAACGGGATTCATTTTGGAACATATCTGTGGACTCATACAGATATACAATGTTTGCGGCGTCAAGGATGAGAGGGCATGGGACTTTGATATGATATAATGTTTCTTGATCCAGTCACGACTCGTCACTTTTGACAATTCCAGCTAATGAGGCCACACCGCAGAAGCAGGAGTTCGCATTTTAAGGAGTGGTGGGCAGCCTTCAACTCATATATGGGGCAAATGTTTGACAGAACCCGTGACCAAATGAACAATTGGAGGTGGGACAACCCCCAAGCCTTCGGGGATCAAGTCGATCGCTCCAATCTGCATACAACCAACTTGGGGAAGGTTAAACGCACCCACAACTGTTTCCCTTGTTACGGTACCGATGATCCCAGGGCAAAGATTGAGCCGCCAAGCTGCTGGCAGTACAAGGCAGGCGACTTCCTCACCATTAGACAACTTGATTGTGATGAGATAATTGACGAGGATGATGGTGATGAGAACTGGGCAGATCCTGGAATGCGGAGTGGTTGAAGGAGGAATCCTGGCAATGACAATGATGACGGTGAGGGTGAGGAGGAGACACAAGGCAGTGAGAAAGGGACCCGGAAATGGAAGGGAACAAATGATGGGAAGGGGAACAGGAATGGGAAACAGAAGGGGATGGGGAAGGCAACGGAGAAAGCGAAGGGGAAGGGGAACGGAAATGGTCTAGGGAAAAGAATTGTTGAACAAACCTCTGGGGGATATGATATCCCTTATGCCATTGCTTTGCAGTGGCAGAGGGAAATGTATGAAGCAGACTCGGACACAGAGGGATAAATAGAGTGCGTATATTCAGAGCCGGAAGCATCGCCTGCCATGTAAATTTGCTCAGATGGTGATACTGACTCTACCGAAGAGTCGGAAGGCGAATGTCGCTCAGAACATACTTCTGATGTGGATATGGGCATGCAGGATGATGTGGACTCATTGTACGGCATTGAGTTAGATGGCGATATGGATATGGAATGGGATGCTGACGATGAGGAGGAAGATGACGAGGAGGATGATGAAGAGCAGGATGACGAGGAGGAGGTGGAGGAGGATGAGAAGGAGGATGAGGATGAGGAGGAGGATGAGGATGAGGAGGATGATGAGGATGAGGAGGATGATGAGGATGAGGAGGAGGATGAGGATGATGATGATGGCAGAGAACATCGGATGATTGGCCAGGTAGAGATGCTAAATGGATAGGCTGACGATGTAGATACCATGGGAGTGGATCAGCCAATCGTGCTACCTGAGCACAGCCTGGAGATGCGCGAGCATACCCCAAGGCCACAACCTATGGCGCCTGCCCCACTGCCGCATACCCCAGAGCCTTGCCCAGGAACATGATCTCCGGAGACCAATCCCCTCAGTGGGCTACAGTTCTAGGGCTCATGACGCTGCAAACACCTCGCCTGGCGGTGCCAACTCTGCAAGAAACTGAGGCATCCTGAAACACCTGGGATGTGGATGTGGCTCAGCAGCTCCTCGGCGGATTGGCAGGTGGTGACAGTCTCCCTGATATCTCTCTCCCCAATGTTCTTCACCCTGAGGCGTGCCCTGATCGCTTGGTACACGAGGAGTGAACAAGGCATTGCATTGCAGAGGGGGCGATGGTTGTTGCGTTTGGGTTAGGGTCAGGTTGTTGTCTTGTTTGTTTCCTTTGCCCAAATCTAAATATCTCAGGCATTGATTATTACACGCATCGCGAGGTTTTTGGATCGCTCACGGTTTATTTTGTTTATTGGATTAGTATTCGCTTCATTTTGTTCATAGTATTATGGGACATCGCGCATGCAGTGTTTTTACAACTCCTGGCGTGTAAGGAACCTCCTTGGGATGGTGTTGAGCCTCAATAAATCTCTCAGGTTAGCTGAAAGTATCGTGAGCTTACACCCACACCAGGCTGCTCAGGCCCAGCACCAACATTCATCACTTTCTACAGTGTATACTCCACTCCTCTCATGTCGTCGACAATGCCAGTGAAGACCCATTTCCGTTGCCCAGGATTTTCATTCCCAAAGACGTTCACCTCAGACAGCTGACGACTTAAACATATCAAATTACACCACCCAGAATACCTTCAAGTTGCATGCTAGAAGAATCTGTCTATTTGCAGCGTGGCCCGACCCGTTTAACTAGTCCAGCGTCGTGATTTCAACCCTAATAATGATTCAGTTGAAGACTTGGACGCATTGCCCTACCCCAAACACATTGGAAACATCCCAGTCATGGAGTCTCAACCACGGCCAGCTCCTCTGCCACGGGCGGAAACATACCCAGGCACCTGCGCCCGCTGAGCCATTACCTTGGTGAGCCATGGGAATGCAACACTCAGGGTTGACTTGAGACAAACCTACAAAATAATCCCTACCACCCGCAAGCAACGCGTGAAGAATACAAATATATCCAGCATGGGATCAAGAAGAAAGGCATGAAGACATACTATGATATTGTGCTGAAGGAAGAAAACACCGCTCTTCGTTTCCCAAGTTTGAAAAACGCGGCTAGCATCTAGAAGCTCATGGCTAACATGCCAGATGGTTAGGCTCCCAGGGAGTGGGAACTACACACTCCCGAGAATATGAGAAGGAATGACAATCACCAACCCCATATCAAATACAGGAGTCGAGACATCATCAAAAGCATGAGATGATCAATTTGGCAGCGAGCCTAAGCCAAGCATCTCATTTATGCCTCTCAGGGTTGCTATAACAGAGATACACCACCGAATCGCCTCTACACCGAAATGCATGTTGCGGACTGGTGGTTGGAGACACAAGTATGGAGAGATTCTCGAAGTTAATACCATGCTAATCAACGTTACGTAAACGCTCAAAGTGGTTGATACACAGGTTCCGTTGATCTTCATGTCTGATGCAACACATCTCTCCAATTGTGCTGGCGACGAGGAAGAGTGGCCTGTAGAAATCACAATTGGCAATCTATTTTCGAAGATCCGCTAGATGCTCTTAGTGCACATCGTCATGATCGTTGCTCTTCTGCAGATTGCAATCGAGAACCCGTATTGTCCTGAGAAGCGGCAGGATAAGCAGTGGCATTCAAATCGAGATGTGCTGAATGAAGTACCCGGGCGGGTACTCCACCCTCTCACCTTTAAACACAATCCCAGCACTGAGAGCGGGCATTACAACATTCTCGGTGCAGATGGCAACTTCAGGCATTGCAAACCGGTTCTAGCAGCAGGGCTTGCAGATTGCCCAGACTATAGCGATCTACATCGTCTTGAGCGGCAGGTCTGTCTTTGGTACGAGTGTCGAAAGAATGAACTTGGGGATTATGTCTTGCCTGACAAGCAACACCTCCGGCAGTATCACGATCTATATAGAATGCTCAGCGATGGGAACACCAAGGCAGTAGATGCCGAACTCTAGTCACGCCATGTTCCATGAGGATTGGATGTGTTTCGACAGATTCCCTGGATTCTGAGCGATCTTCCAAAGCCCGACCCCCTCCATACAATGCAGATCGGCATGCTTGACCACCTTGAGAGGAAAAGTTTCCACATCTTGAAGACGCATGAAGGGCTCGACAAGTGCAATGCGCTCTGGTTTTCCGTGCCTGCTTATCACGACCTCACACCAAAAACTACCTCATATGAGAAAGATTCACAATGGACTGGGAATGAGATGAAGGAAATGAGCCAGTACCTGATTGGAGTTGTAACCCAGTCTCGACAAGGCATACGCCCCGCTCAACATTCCATATTCAATCGTGCAATTGTGTGCACACGGGCATTGTTAGAATTCTATATATATGCTTGATATACATCTCATGATAATGCAACATTGGGCTACATGGAGGTTGCGTTGCGTAGTTTTCACAGATTAAACAATTTTTCCTTACTCGGCTGAACCGGCGAAAACTGAATGGCCAAAGCCAATCGCCTGAGAACAGAACTTGTGAAGAAGCGAAAGGTAGACGAGGATACAAATGCTGAAAGTTGGATGCCATCCAGGAAGAGGTGCGAAATGAACACCTGGCAGGATTATATCAGTCACATGATAGATGTTTCCAAGGAGTTAGATGCTGACTTGAACTTTCCGAAGATCCACTTGATGTCTCCTTGGGTCAAACAGATTCTTCCATACAGAGCCTTGCGACTGTATCATGCTGAGAGACAGGAACGAGCACATGAAACAAACCTCAAGGATGGTTGGAACGCCTTCAATCACAATCTCAACTACCTGCCACATGTAATCACCTTTCAGCATCGCATTCTCTGCTTTGAGATCAGAGAGCTCAATCCCCAAGCCCTCGCTCAGCATCGGGAGAATAGCGCTGCCCCCTGCACAGTCCTCCCTTCAGGTGCCGATCTAGCTGCACCCCTGAGCTTCAAGTCATATCCGAAGCCCGAATTCATGGGACCCCAAAACCGCTGTGATGGCAAGCATCCTGATGCAATGATCAAAGACTTCAGAGCATTACTTGACAATATGCAAGACGCAACGCACTGCGTGGCAATATACAGCAGCACGCAGGAGTTGATCAAGTATAAAAGTCGTAACCACACATATATATCGGATGAACAACTCCACGCAATGGAGCTCTGTATTTACCATGGTATCAAGCTTCAAGTTGAGTGTTTAGAAGGTGAATGCATATCTCAGATGTGTCGATGCACAGGAAGACAGAGCTGGCGCAGAGGGGATCAACAGAACAACTGGGTGTGGGTAAACCATCACCCAGGGAGATGTTATGGCGCACTGAATGGGCATCTCCCTTGGCAACTGCATCGACTATTGAAAATCAAGCTCCTACACAAAGATGGATGTTTCGTTGAGTACTCATTCGCCCTGGCACTCACCAAAATACCTGAAAATTCAGGTAACTTGGATCCAGTCTCGAAATTTGTTCAAGTGAGACAAGCACCACCAGCCTTTGCTTTGCAAACTTCCAGCGTGGGAAACAACGTCGGCTGTGTGCATGTAATTCCAGAGATTGATACTGGTAGTAAGACAGGAGACGGAAGGAACGAGCGATGGATTGTCAATAGCCACATCGATCTGGTGACTTGGAATGAGGTGTATAATTAGTAAAGAGAGAATTGCATTTTGGGCACAGGTAGAAGGAACACGTGGAGAGATTTTTGCAGCATCACCCATCACATTGTAATCCCAATGCAAGCGCGTACCCAATGAACCCATTCTGATGTATGGTCACTGCTGGCCACAATGCCAGATTGTTCGTTTAAAACAGGAGACTGACACAGGGAGAAAAAATGGTGAAACTGCGATCGGAGCGCAATATGCAATGTGACGCGTGTTATTGATGCCAGGTGCGGAGCGATCCGCCACCTGCATGTCTGTGACTGCTCTGATGGAGCGGGTCCACTCTGACATAGCCATTCCGCCCGGACGGAAATGTTTGTTGCTGATGTATAGGGGCAAATGAACTTCAGACCATGTCACCGCCTTCCTATTATCCATGCAACGTCACTTCAAGAATGCAGCCCAGGCCATTTGATGGGTCGGTACAACATTTTGGGGTGAGCAAGCAGTGCCACTGCCGAATAATGAATCAGCAGTCTGGGACATGCACAGTTTCCCAATGGGTACACCTGTGGAATGGTCTACCTTTTGTATGCAGTTGAAAGGTAAGCATATTCTGTCCAGCACCTTGGACCTGGTCAAATCTGAATGGGAGGAACGAAGCCTAAAGATGGGAGAACATTTCACAGAGTTTGATGAGTGTTTCCATTGCCTCAGTGTGGAGTTGGACCCACATCACCCGATGCCAGCTGAAATGTTAGTTGACCCTTATGGGAATGAGGTCAAAAATGGTAACCAGCGAGGTTGTAGATAACTGGTCTGGTATATTGGCATGTACGATAGGACTCCAACCCTCCAGCAGCAAATGGAGCACCTAGGCACATTTGCCACATCCCTCAACCAGTGTCGCCTAGGAAGTGGCTCTAGTGAGAAAACTCGCACAACAACAAAAGCTTCAGCTAGGAAAATGGACTCCAAGGAAGGTGGTGCAATTGGCACAGCTGGCATGACCAAAGATGATAGTTTAAAATTCTAGCACTGTAGCTAGGTTAGTGATATCTCTCGCAATTGCCCAAACTGTGACTTGATGAAGAAGCTACTGTGAGGGCACAGATGCCAGCGTTTGGCCTCATAGGCATCAGTATGGTAATTATAGGTATATGGTTGCAAACGTGGGCTTAAGTGATAGTTAATATAGATGTATATGTACCATTATCGCGAAAGATCTAAGCCTCACAGCGAGCCAATGATAGAGAATGGTCTTTACCTGCCCCTGGGTCATGTGTCGCTGTTACATTATCCCTCACTTTAGGCACAGACCTCCTGGGCTGCAGAAACCATACACGGGGAAAAGCATGCCAAAGCAAGGAAGCATAATACATTCCTGCCGCATATGTACTCATACAAAATCATACGTTGGGCTACCGATTGGTACAGCCCAATGGCGACCTTTCGGCGGATCTGGCGCATGGGGATACTCCACCTCCATTGGTAGGTTGTAAAAATCCATGCCCACACTGTATATACCAGGCCGAGATCCAAAGAGAAGAGAAGAATGGAGGAGAGAAACAAGAAAGCATCGGAAAGTGATCCCGTCCTCCATATCTCAACATCCAAACTGAGCCCATGCTCCAACAACAGTCATTCCCGTAACTTGTATCTTCGCATAGGTCATTGTCAGAATCTGCAGGGTGGTGGAGCCTCCACTCATGACTGGACATTGATGGGAGCTTCCACTGCTGGCATCAGTCGTAGCTGTCAATCGTATACATCAATTGTGTCTTATTTGTTGATATGTAATACCTAAGTTTCTTAAAATGGTTATACTTTCCAAGTTCAACCGTGCCTGCGCTCTCTTGAGCCTTCGTGCAGTGCTTCCACATGCTCTGCAGAGTGTCAATTGCAGGCTACAGCGAGTGGTAGTTGACATTTACTCGGTAATGGTCTTTCGAAGGCTGCTCCGGTGACCATCAGGTGGACGATATAGTTGCTGTTAATAGGCGGCTTCTGAAGAATCGTTGTTGACGTCTCAGTAGACTATACAGTGGACATCTGGTTGCGCTCTTGATAGGTGGCTTCAGCTGAAACTTGTTCAACTTGTTGGTCTTGGCCGGTCGACTTCTCAGTGGACTTCTCGGTCGACGTCACCGGCTGTGTCTCGGTTGAATGCCTCCTGGTGGGTCTTTGACTTGTCAGTAGGACTCGACTGGTAGACTTCTCGGTAGACTTCTCATTCAACTTCTCACTGTGTGTCTCGGTAGATGTATTCCTGGGGAGGATATGGACACTGCTATCTCCCCCATTTTTTGAAGCTCATTGCTATGCCGACGACTTAGACTGAAATCTGTTGTTGATTGCCGTTGTGGGTTGGTAGACTTCTGAATGTCAGTAGAGATTTGGTGAACACCATTGGTACGTATGATTGTTGACCGAAGTGTCTTTCGGCATCCTCCATCTCTGAACTTTGGATGTCTTCGACTTCACTGGTCATTTGGCTGGTCTTGGTCAACTTTTCCTGCTTCATCTGATTTTTCCACTTGCTTTTATCTCATTTTTGCACATTCTTTCATTTCATTTTTCCACTGGCTTTAGCCCATCCTTGATAACCTGCTTCATGTTTCGACGTGGTTTGTGTTTCGACTTGGCTTGTGTTACTACATGGTTTGTATCACGACTTGGATTGTGTTTTGACCTGGTTTGTGTTACTACATGGTTTGTGTCACAACTTGGATTGTGTTCCGACGTGGATTGTGTTTCGACCTGGTTTGTGTTTCGACTTGGTATGTGTTTCGGCTTTGGATGTGTTTCGACTTGGTATGTGTTTCGGCTTTGTTTGGGTTCTGAGTTGAGTTGTGTTTCGACATGGTTTGTGTTTCGACAAGGTTGTGGTTTCGAAATAGTTTGTGTTTCGACATGGTTTGTGTTTCGACATGGTTTGTGTTTCGACATGGTTTGTGTTTCGACATGGTTTGTGTTTCGACATGGTTTGTGTTTCGAC
>Ga0307512_10000669_pt1 | contig 50627 bp, 42 predicted proteins | sample 14_EM_MG_FD_200267 | JGI IMG/M metagenome (GOLD analysis project Ga0307512, IMG submission 200267) | Populus trichocarpa ectomycorrhiza microbial communities from riparian zone in the Pacific Northwest, United States - 14_EM | ecosystem: Host-associated > Plants > Roots > Unclassified | place...
GCTGATGGAACTCAACAAAACAATTCCTTTCATCATTGAGACACAGTGGCCGGTCACATTGAGTGCATGCCCAGCAAGTTTCTGGTGGAGATTTTGTATTTTTTGAGGGACTGTTTCTCTGCTTCCAGCAGCAAAGCCAACACCCCAATCACTTTCCCTCCTCAAGATGGACTGGATGGTGCCCACGGTCACAGCTTCGGTATAGGTGTAGAGAGGTATCCTGTTTAATGTTTGACTGGGTGGATTTGGCCTTAGTTGACTGTACAATCTGTAAGGTGCAAATTGGTCCAGACCCAGCCAGGATCAACCCCCAAGCACACTGCAGGCGACACTCCGTATGTGTGATGGTGTTAGAACTCTGAGGCATATCCTGGTAGATGAAATAGGCATTTGTGACCATGGAATCAAATGCCCAGAAGAGCATAGGCCACCATGTGCGAAAGGAGGTGAGTTGAGTATCATAGTAGCTGCGTAGTTGATCTGCTATATCTACACCACCCATGTTGTGATTGTAGTCATCAATGCAGAGAGGGATCATCATCTGTTTCTCCTGCAAATCACCAAAGGCCTCCCGGGCCTTCTTTGCATTGGTGCTCTTCTTCCCTGGATGCTTTCTTTGTCTCTCTTGCTGAGATTCAAAGTCATGTACAGTACTGAGAATTGTAACTGGTGCATTATCGAACCACAAATGTGCACCAGCCAGCTGGCTAAAAAGGCTGTCCTTGACGGTGCGTGCTTTCAGAGCATGGTACTTGTATTTTCCAATATCTTGCTTCGGAATTTTTAGTTCTGGAGGAAATCCAGCTGAAGAAGGGCATGCTGTTCCACAGGCACCCATTTGCAAATCATGACGCAATCTCCCTGTAACACTGGGAGATCCACCATAAGTCCTAATCAATAAAAGCCCCTAAAGACTTCCGGACTGATAAAGAGAAGAATGATTAAAGCTTCACTCAGGATGCGTATAAGGATTAGCACCCAAAGTAACAAGGTAACTGTTCCATTCTCTGCCTCCAAAAGATAGTATCAACTAAAGAGTATCGTCTTGAAGATATCAGTATGCTGATGTACACGACTCCAGGGGAGCCTGAAAGAATTATCCTCAGATCCACCACACTATCGTGATGACTCTCGGACTTCCAACAGATGCCAGAGTGTCGTCCCAACAACCGGCACTTATACTCCAAGACTAACTCGTCCAAGAATGCGACGACTCCAAGTATTGACTTGTCTTATAAGAACCAGCAAAGTAGATTGGCCTCAGCAGAAGGAGTAGTGCCGACTCAAGAGTATCCAAGTAGAAGTATCCATTTAACCACCACGTTACCAGGCTGGTTCACCGGACTCCCTTTGGACTCTAAAGTATCGTCTTGCTCTCTTCCTGATCAACGACTGGCTTCGACAAAGGTACTAAGAATAACGAAGTATAAAGAGTGATGAGGTTTATCCGTGATATAGAACTGAAGAGGAATGTACAACTCTGCACTTCAAAGGAGAAGTATCCTCGTTGACTTCGATACAGAACTAATAGATAATACACGGGAATAAAGTGAAGGCTTCACCTCCAGGTCGAGAAGGTCAGTAGGTATCCGTAGTTGAAACATGAGGTAGATTGTATTCGATAGAATGTTTTCGATGTCCTTCCTCGATGTCGGTATCGCTGATATATATTAAACGATCCACACCCTTAACAATCCTAAGACTGCCAAAGCCTCTTTCGGAGTTCACATACATAACTGCCTTAGCATCCTTGCCTTCTACCATTGATCGTCGTGTTCTAACTCCCACGAGTATTAATTACGTCATCAAGGTAACGAGCTCGTATTGCGACACAATTGCTATTGGCAATACCTCGTAGAGTTACGAGCTTATCTGAAGCCATTTATCAACTAATAGGTTCATGTCACCAAGAGCCAGTGAGAGTGCCCTCTCATATACCCACCGGGTATGTAATGGTTGAATGATTGCGGCAAACGACAGAACCCTTAATTTGACTACGCTTTATTGGAGCCAGATATACAGTATTCTGCAACTGAGTAGTTTTGCCATATATTGAACGGAGAGTATCCCGCACCACTCAGGACATATGAATCCAAGGTCCCATTTGCCCAGACCAAAAAAGTGTGGTCGAACTAAGGGTTGATTCGTATAAGTCCATTCGGTCGACTGGGCTCTGATATATCGATTATTGGTTATCGACTTATCTCCTATATGACTCTGCATATCTTGAGATGCGATAGTGTTCTGACATTGACGACATCTCATCTCATAAGGTATGAACCATTGGACATGAGAGAATAGTCGTTTGTTCGGCGACTAGGAATAAGGTTTCCTACCGATAAGGAATGACCATTGACAATAGAGATCCTACGACCAATACCAATCTAAAGATGATACACATCTTATATGCGCTCGGCTTGATTGCTGTCGTTGATCCATTGGTACGAAGGTAGGGTAATGGAGATATTACCAATAGGTGCACAAATCCGGAAGGTTGATCCAATTAGGAAATCCAAGTGATAATTTACGATTTCGGAGTGAATATCCCTATTTGCATTATCGAGTGATCCTGTGTGATCCCGCAAGTACACCTGTAACACCAAAGGCGTAACACTTCCTAACAAGGGAACTGTTGTATAAAAGTTATCCAGGGAGACTATAAAGTACATGGTACTGGGGAGCTTCTGTAAGAGATGGTATACAACTTCTCCTGTTGCAGTCAAGCCATTGGTTGATGGAACAGGATCACGACCAGCCTGGATTGAGGTTGGATGGAAATCCCAGATGTAACCGTGGTCAGCAAGGCGGTGAAACTTCAATCCTTGTTCGATGAGCTTGCTTGGCATCTTGTATGTGTTAGGGGACCACCCAGCAGCTCTTATCATACATTCATCCAAGGAAATATGTGTTGATGGCATGCAGTATTGCTGTGAACTTTTCCGAAGTTGGTCCAAAATAACATCAACTTTGCTGTGCCATAGTCACCTTCCTGTTGGTGCTATCTTCGGGAGATCAGGAGAGGATACATGAAAGTACCTTTTAATCCCCTCAAATCGTGTTTGGCCCATATACTCGCAAATAGGGTGGGTAGGATTCAGCCCATTATGCCTCCAGTAGTCCCTCACTGCTGGGGAACTATGTACCCCCATATACAACACAATCCCCAACCAAACCCCTAGTTCTGACGCAGAGACCTCCTTCCACTTCCTACCACCCTCCAACTGTCGTTCACTGGCTTTAGCAGCAGCATATGCATTGCTGTGGGCTGCCATGTCCTCCAACAGTGATGGTGTCAAAAATAGGCTTAAAATCTCGAAGGGTTCTACTGTATGCTGATAACGGATCTTGGATGGTAGGGTGTTGTAAGCAGTATGTGGGTGATACCTTGGGATGATAGGGTGGAAGGTGGGAGGGTCCTGAAAGATCTGAGGTGTGGGGAACTGGATTTGTGGTGTTGAAATAGTGATGCTAGAGAAGCTTGATTGTATTCTATCTAAGAGGGCCATAAGGCCAGTATATATATGAACGTACCAGTACGGCTGAATGCCATCAGCTCGTACCAGAGTCAACAGTCATCTCCGGCCATACGAGACATCACCGTCTCCGGCCATACGAGACATCACCGTCTCCGGCCATACAAGACATCTCCGTCTCCGGCCATACAAGACATCTCCGTCTCCGACTGTACAAGACATCTCCGTCTCCGGCTGAGACCTGTATATGCAATATGTGGGTCCGCGGGGGTGGGCGAGTGATTTTTCGTGATTCGTCGTTTTTTCGATTTTCCATGGTCCTTAGATATTGTCGATAAGGGAAGTTCACTAGCAGTGGCTTCTCCATCTTCTTCGAGAGGTACAAGTCGGTAGGAGGTATTGGGGTCCCGCTGTCGCAGTATTCTGGTTGACATTTCTGTTCTTTTGAAGCACAAATCTGAGGATTACACCCCTACAAGAACAGCTCTATTTATTACTCCCTCAGTGTGGCAGATTCCCTAGAACTTGCCAGAATACACCTATAATACAATTAAATAGCTTTACAAATTCTCAAGTCATCATTCCATATTTTAGTTGCACCACCATGGTTTCATGGTGGGGGGAGCCCGTTGCCATGGCCCAAACGGTCAGGTAATCGAAAGTTACGATCCAGGGGATACTATTGATATTATCATTGAGAGCACGCTTGACAAACCGCGTGAAAGCACACTTGAGAGCGCTTGAGAGAACGCTTCAGGGTGAATAACTACTTTCCACAGGAAGCTTTGGGCTACCAGTGGCGGAAGCATTGGCCTGATGAGAAAATCTGAGTCTATGGAAACAAGGACGTAGCCAACCTACTCGCATCACATATGGAATGCGAAATCGGAAATGTTTAACCCCTGCTTGATTGGATCGAAGCTAGAATATTCCGGAATTCCCGAATGTACGAGTACTTCATGACAGATTACTGGATATGGTTCTGTATAGTGCTGGCTGTTGAACTACCATTTGCTTCATTGAAGACTCCAGCCAATTTTAACACTAGAACAGGAATAAGTATATGAGAACAGCAGATTACGCTTCAACTAAAAAAAAATACATCAAAGAAATGATATCTTCTAAACTTAGCGTAGGCTCACAATGCTTGTCCCTGGCCATCCGAGTCCAGAAGTATATGCTCATGATTATACGGCGCCGACTCCACCCCACACACGCCAACACGATGCCGAATAGCCGAGAAAGCTAGTACCAGTCATTCCAAGCATATCACAGGCTCAAGTTGAATTCTTTCGGGGCACTCCGACGGTCAGATCCATAGCACGGCAGGTCCTCCAGGCAGCAAACCAGACTACTAACCTATATTCAAACAGTATTTACCGCTGTAATCCTATGCGGTAGCTACACAACGCCGCATCTAACCCGACTGATGGACTACGGGTATGGTGAGAATTTTTGTATCTGGTACAGGAAATGTACAAAGTGTAGACTGCGGTCTTAGATTTGACTCTCACCCAACAAGTTGCTATGACACTTCCGCGCACCGGGAAAAAAGCGTCTGACCGAGACTAGTCTTAGATACTCTATCTGTTCGCTCCATCTGGGTACGGGCTTGCCCTTCATATGTAGAGTACTATGAAACAATGTTTTTGCCAATTCATGGTTACGGGGACTAGACAGAGTTCTCTCGTTTCCAGTTTGTCTAGCCAAGTGCTCGCAAGCTCGCGTCGGCTGAATTTATTCCGCCACCACACTGGGCACGAGAGAATAGACAGAGTACTCTTGGGGGGGGGGTAAAGATCGCACACAATGGTACTCGAAGCAGGATTTTAGAACCAAAACATGCAAGCCACTATCCAAGTTGGACAATTCCCATGACAAGTAATTCTCAGCAACTCGAAGGTTTGGGCGCTTTTTACCTGACCCGAGTACTAACGAATCTGGAAGATTTGGGGTAAAACGCGATCTCAAATGACAATAATTGCGCTTTACCTGGCCCAGATATCAGACGCAAAATGCTGCGTCCCGATCTTTATCATCCTGCTCCGAGTAGTTTACAAGCAAAATCTATCGGGACCGGCCGGTGGTAGTTACGGTAGTCTTTACAGAGTCCGCTGTATGCTTGTACAGAGGGCCGACTGTAGAAACTCATCTAAATACCGCAAATCCATGTTGTTCGACCATCGGCAACTTATCATAGTTTCCTTGAGTAGTCTCTGGCAGCTGTATAGTCACCGAGATACCTTTTATCCCTGCTTCATCAGTATATATACCCCAAGGTCGAGATTAACATTTTTTTGATTCTTGTCCCCATTAGAAACCACCGGCCGATACCCAATTTTAGGAACCATAACGGTCCCACGGTTTTTCCGTCTCCATTCAGCACAAATGAACTTCTCCGCCCTCCTCCTTCACACTCCTCCTCACATTCGTCTTGCTACCCCCCTCTGCAAATTCTAACGGCCTCCAATTCGTCCCCGATACCGAAGCCGAATTAGCCGAAATATTGAGGTACGCCCGCAAACGGGGCATCGACCCTGACGGGCCACACCCAAACGACTACGTCAAGCACAACGGCAACTCCGTCGACTTCAAGGAGGACTGTGGTTTCGCCGTTTGGTTGGATGCACAGCGCGCGCGCACAGATTATCATGAGAAATGGGATTGGAATTTGGATATTACGTAAGCCCCCTCGAGCTAAGGGCTGGCCCCGTACCTGCGGTAGGTTGGATGTGATTCTAATACGGGGAACAGGGTATACTCGAAAATTGACTGTAAAGGAGATGCGAGGTGGATTTTCAACACTGTGGATGAGATAAAGTATTCTGAGTACATCCCCCTCCTCCTCCCCCCCAGTTGATTTCCACTCACCGTGAAAAGTATAATACCAACATACCAGCGTAACTCGCTGCGTGTCTCTCGTGCGGTGAACAGGAATGTGGAGAGGATATGGTTGTTTAAGTGGGATGTGACATCAGTAAACGGGGCTGATACTTAATGCAATGTGGATATGAAATGGTATGTTTATGGAGCTATGGGGTGTGCGCATACTACGCAGACGTTTGATTTTTTGGAGCTTTTGATGACCAAGGAGAGGTGTTGTTAAGTGGAAGGGGGAATGAAGGATATATGAGGCTAGGTGTAGTTATAGAGCTTGGAACCGAACGGAAAGGAAATAATATAAATAGACAGAAATTGAAGCTATGGTGGCTCGTGAGGTCGTCAACAACCGAGTCCACTTCATTATTACTATAGGCTAGATTGACGATAAAGCTCGTCTCGTCTTGTGTGCAAAGCTAGATCATCCTCACAATATCTTGCAATATAAGTTGTTGAAGATCCATATCATATATTTGTTTTACCCCACCGGCTAAGTTGTCCCGTTGGCCAAGGGGACCTATCCCACCTACCAAGGAAACACCAAAACACCATGAACGCAAGCAAAATTCAGCCCAAGAATTATCATTCACTAACTATCTTTGGCCATTAGTGACATGCTCCTGAAGTTTGCTTCAAAACACATCAGATATTGTGTGGTTACAATCACTATTACAGTCTCAAATACAGGCCTGGGAAAAACAGTTACAGTAACAGTACCAAACATTCTGTATACTGTCCCATATCTGCGAGTGTACATCTTGATGCCATTGAGAAGGTCTCCTGCAAATTTCAATGCATAAAGTAGTTAGGAACTTATTAAAATATAGTAATAGCACGACCCACCTTGTAGGTGGAAAACTTAGTCGGTGGGGTAGAACATACTCCTGCTTAGTTGGGTGGTGTTAGCTTCCCTTAGTGTGAACCTTGTCTCGCACAGGACGTTTTACCTGGCCTCGACTAAAACGTCTGGTGCGAGACAAGGTTGAGCGTGTGATTTAGGTGGTGAGGTACACTAGCGTTGTAAAAGTGAGAAAACGCCTGAAATCCACCAACACCTTCTGATATTTAGCTTTCAACAGTGAAGCAGAACTATAGCAACCAAAATCGAAGTATAATTCAGTGGGGGGTTTCCTGTCTTTACCTTCCTTTGTATAGGTTTTTTTTGAGGCTATGTTGGGGTCTATTGTGGTGTTTTCTCGTGGCAGGGTATCATGCGTTTTCTCACTTTTGCGACGCTACTATACGAAGCACAAAACTACATACGACCCGCTTTTAGTCTAGTGGGAATCAAACATCTCGTTGTTTAGTAACTTGTAAAGGTTTAGCGGGTTTCCATATGCGGTATATTTTATCGCTTTCGCATAATAGTCTGTTGACGGCTTTTGGTCGCTCGGCTACCGCAAAAATCCTACCAAGCTGTCTGACAGACTATTCGCATAAATGCAATGCACACCACCCTCCGCAATATGGATATATCATGCACCGAAAACAAAAAGCAATTTGATTTACAGTGCAAGGTCAATTCCAGAATGTTTTTGGCTAAATCTTAACATATTATTGGGACCTCGCTAATTGTTTGTCCACCAATTTAGCAACTCCATACAGTCCGTGCAACGCGGTCTACAGGGCTTACGAACTCCCCGGAAACATTCCGCGACAGGGCAGGACCACAGAAACATTCTATTCGTAGGTGGAAACACCTGCTCTCTGTATTCCTCAAGATTTTCTAGTATATATATAACCCAAGTAACACGCTCCAGGAGAATCCTTATTTCTGAACCGATGCATCTTTATACCGATATGCGGTCAGGAGTTTTGTGTGCGCAGAAACGGCTACCGCCAGACGTGGTTTATTATACTGTGAACGTTGCTTGGCTCACTCATAAGCGGCCGCAACTTCCTCCAACTGTATCTCTTTCTCATCTTTTACTCCATTTGCTCCAGCTTCAAGCAACCGCCGGTTGCAAACATTCGATTCATCTCACTGCTACTTCTTGCTATCTTTGCTACAATACATTGCGATCATATTCTCTTATAACATGAGCATGGACACCTATACACAGCGTCAACAGTTATCTGGAGATGATGTTCCAGAATCCAATAGCAACCCCCACTGTATTAATTCGACAGGACCAGACGAACCGCAGCCCCAGGTGGCCCTGAATTACCAGAACTCTTTGCGTCGGGATCTGGATAGGATAGACAGTTCGAATGTCGTGCCTAATCCGGACGAACCTCCACAAACGATACATCCCCGACTACTCTCAGATAAGTCAAAACGCTGGGTGGCCTTCAAAACACGTTTCATGAAGGAGATGCAACGTCTTCGAGAAGAAAAAGCAAGGCAAGAAGCTCTTGCTCGTCGACGTCCTCCCAAGATACCGGAATCGTACGCTGAAGCTGTGGCTATCATGGTATATTCTAATCATATTATGTACCTCTGAAAGTGTTTCTGACAATAGCTAGCCTGAAGAAGACTTCGAATTTCCAATCCCTACAGGTCCACATCCTACAGTTGAACCAGGCACGGCGGACAGTGGGCCTGAGGTCATCACGGATTGGGAACTCTTGAAAAAACAGAGAGAGAGCAAACCACTATCGGAGCTTATCAGTCTCGTCTCTGAAGGATCGAAGAGCACCAAATCGACACAGACTCAGATGGGATCGGATGTGGCGGGCTCTGAAGATTGGGAACTACTTTCATCATCTGATAGTGGTAACGTGAAACGGAAACAGCCAGAGACTATCCCTAACACCCCGTACGACGAACCAACTGAGACAGACCCCACAGAACCACATATCACTCATAAAAAAGCCAGAACAGTTGCTTGTAAGCACAATATTCATCCTAGTCCTATGATTCAATTTGGTGATGCTCCATGGGTTGGCCCCTATCCGAGCTTATCTACCACAGTGGAAGCTACCTCTGTTGAGAATAACACGGAAGTTGGTCCCATTGATTTTGGCGAAAACCCCAGTTTACGTTTATCCTATCCCAAAGGAGAAGCAACTGAGAACGACGAGTCGCCATTGCCGGAGGAGACCGCCAAAGCGCGAACTACGAATCCTTACGGAATCTTATTTGGGGGATTTGTATAGATTGTGACGGTTTGTACAAATTGGGACTTCATCAGAATGAATATTAGGGGAGCAATGTATTAATGCTTTGGCACTGTACAGCATTCTGTTCATGAGATTAGAAACAACGTTGCCCATGTTAGAGTTTGTTTGTTTATTCAGCTTCTTATATAATAGTGATTGATCGAGTGGTCAGCTCTTATGCTCACTTTCAACCTTTTGATTGGAAGGTGGACACTTCTAACGGTACAGAGCTAGGGAAGCATGAAGGATTCGTTTGAATACTGTTATTTATTGTTTTTGAATGGTTTGTGTCGATGATACAAGAATGTTGATCCTTTCTGTAATCATGAATGAATATGCAATTTGAACAACTGAGTTGACTTCTAGATGTTTTTATTGTTGATAGCTGAATGTCTTTGCACTTATACCAAACACCCAAGTTCCATGCTATGATACCCCACCACACGGTCCTGGCGTTCCTTTAGTCAGTCAATCGCTCACACCCTTAGCTTATAGTATTACTCTACCTCTTCCACCAGAATTTACTCCAATTCCCCTACGCCATGATAACACATGCACGAAATAAGCGAAACGTTTGGACTAGTTTTGTTATCTGAGGAATATCACGATCACGATCCTCTTGTTCGACGAGCGTCAGCCCGAACAAGGAGCCCGCCCAAGGGGGTGTTTCAATCAACGAATACACGAATGAGACTTTTCAGAAATCGGAGCAGGCATCTGAAGCCTCGACCAGTGCACAATCTCCTCGGTCAAACCGCAAGCGTCTGCCATCGGTGTTAATCAGAAACCGAAAATGCCATGCCATTCAGGTTCTATATCCTCGGAGATCAAAGTCCCATATCCGGGAGAAAGTACTGGCCAACCAGGAATTGAGTTTACCTACACCTTGGCTTGGACGTAGTGAGCTGAAGTTGATATTGGAGGAAACTGAGAGTGATACTGCAAAGGAGGGTCTGAACGAGGAAGAGGAACCCGATATACCTAATCCTTGGGAGAGGCCCCTTGAACGGAGTACTCTGGGGTTTGTACGGGAGAAAACAGAGAGTGATGCAGCTAGTTCCACTCATCTCACGGGCCCAGAGGACTCGAACGTGAAAGCCCAACCAGATAGACAGGAAAATACTACCTCCCAAAGCGATCAGAGCTCCCACTCTCCAGCACTTTCCTCGGAGGAGACTTCACCTCTGCTGCCCCATAATGAGGAAGGCATCGGTATGACGTCTGCCGATGAATTCGTGCTTAACTTCGATGATCAACATTGCCTTGATCTGAACTTTCCAACAATTGCTAATGGAGAAGTCCTCAGGAAACCGAAGAGGAGAAACAACTGAAATCCTGATTTCGATAACGTTGCGATTGGTAGAAAGGTGATTGTTTTGGTTTTAAATATTGGAATTAGTTCATTTATTGGTATGTTGTTAAAGCCACGACTGAGCCTGACGTTGCTGATGTATGTTACCAGTAAGACTATCTGTCTGATGAGGTTAACAGTATGTTTTAAAGTTTTTTTGCTGGATGACGGTGACAATTATTGCCCTAGGGGGGTTCTTTGATTATTCGTGTATCTTAGTTAGCAGCCTTGTTGAATGATGCAGATGCAGATACTATTTTCTTGCAGACTTTTGGAACGCTTGTGATCCTTTGCGATAGGAATTGTTGTTTGGGAGTATAAGAACGTTGCTGAGAGCACATGATAGTCGCTATAGGAAAACTTCATGTATAGGGTATAGTTACAGTCTGAGGAATGAGTTTGCAGTATTCATATTATCTCGAGGTCACTAATAATACGCCCTGGGTGAATTGCGTGCTGTGTTTACTACTAAATTAATGTGAATTGTATTTTCGCTCGAGATTCTATACTCTTTGTGAAGATTGCTCTTCTTTGTATTCTCTCATAGGCAGTTATTGCTAATTAGGTGTGGAACTGTAGTTGTTGTCTAAGTTATACTTGCATCGATTGGTGCAACCATGAGAATAACGCTTAAACTCGCCCCAGTATTGATTGTCCCAGAATGTCCGTTCCTGGTGGGTAGGCATAGTTTTCCATGATGAAGCCCCCCTGTATCCCATATCATCGACATCAGCGGCATAACACCAGCTACTAAATGCACGTCTCAAACAGTCCCAGTAGCAGCAGCACGCATGTTACTACGCTGCGGGAAAATGGAGACGAGTCCAGTAGAGACGTATGAGACAGTAAATACTCACTTCAGCCGCGAAACGACTCTCATGTGCAGTGAGTGCACATCCGTGGCCCTCTGGCTCCTCTCTCTTGCTCTAAGTGACCGGCGTAATCAATGCCAAGCTTGTACGTTTAAATACATCTTCCATTCGAGTCCTCTTCCCAACTCCGTTCATTCACAACACTATCTCCCAGTGTAGGATTGTCATCTCCAATTGCTCCTTTTGCTCCTTTTCTACTTCTGCCAGAGTACACGTTCACTTCGATTACACCTCCATCTCTGATCTTTCAAGATGCGTTGCTTCAGCAAGCTCTTTGTCCTTTCCCTCTTTGCCTATTCACACGCCAAAAACGTCCCTTCTAGCCGTCTGGCTGACACCGATTCACATCCCACTATTTATGCTATCGGTCACAACAAACCTGTTTACGCTGAAGGTTTTCTTCATCCAGCTCAACCTCAGCCACTGGGCAAGGAGAATCACGCTGGCAAAAAAGGTTCACTACTCATTGGATTACACAGGTCGTTTATATTAATGCTATCGCTTGCGTAGTATTGTTCGAACGGGATCCGGTCACCAATGGGATTCAACAGCCCGTAGGAATCCAAAAGGCCCCGAACAACGACTTCACTGAACAGGGCGTTGTGCAAGCACCCTCGGTCAATCACGGAATCGATTCGAATTCAGAACCTCCGCCGTCCCGAGAACCAGCTTGTTCTCCGCCCTCAATTACCTATATGGCAAAACGGAACACCAACTCAGTACTGCCATCTGTTCCAGTTTGCCGCCAAATCAGCGATGGCCAGGTCCAGTGGGATCCTAGTGATGATCCACCAACATTGCTTCCTCCAATTCCAACTGATCCCCCTTGCACACAGATCAGTGATGGCCAAATTCAATGTCGTACCACTGGCCAGCGAGCCACCTATCTTTTCGAGCACCAGGCTGCAGTGGCCACAGTTGTTGATAATGGAAACGTTCCTCAAAATATTCTGTACGTCAGGGAAGCTCCAAATGTCAGTAATTCTCCCAGGGTTAAAATCTTGGGTTTCATTTGGCTTGGTGTCTGCATCCTTCTGGGTACGGTGTTACTCATGTCTTGAGCATATTGAATTTCTGATGTATGGTTCGTCGATGGAGTGTTCAAAGTTATTATAGCTGCAGACTGGGAGTCTTATTCGACTTGTCCAAGTGATTTTGAAGTGGGTCTATGGTCAAGACTGTGTATTAGTATATGTTTACGGTGGTGTTATTATACATTCGGGATGGATTGCGTTGAATTGAATCGGGTTAAGTATGGAAATTGAGTTCACTATAACCACATCCCCATTCCCATAACACTTTAGCTCTCACTCTCAGTCACAAGCCAGACTTCAATGTTCACGGTGGCAGTCAGTTTTTACAGAGCGGCTTAGAACTCAGGCATAACTAAGTAACGCTACCTTATTGATGATTAGAAGGAACTATTAATTGAAGTTAAACAATAACGCAAGCACTTTTACAATCAGTGTCTGTGCCGGCACTCACAGTAGATGGATAAGACGAGAAACAATGTTGCGCCAACACCGAACACTCCTCAAAATTTGTCCAAACGTAGAGCAGATATCTCTGACTTACCTCCAGGTACCTCGCGAGTTCTCCTTGAGTCTAAGTCTCTCAGTGCGGCCGGCCTAGCTAAACTATGACCGGTCCTGGGCATGAAACGCCACCAATCGGCAAGGAGGTCAGCTCGAAGGTTCTTTTCAAAGCCCGATGGGATATTCACATTCAATTCATGTCCAAAACAGCCATAGCGAGTAACCAAAGTCGCATGATGAAGAAATCGAAGAAGTGCAGAATAAACGTTTACGTCAAACCTATTACCGTCCATCAGCATCAAACTCCTCCAACATAGCCCACCGCACTCGATGCCATCTCTAGTATCATTATTCAAGAATTACCACCCCCGTAGCCAATGCCATCTTGGAGTCGCGGAAAGAAGCATAGCAGTCAGGGACAGCCAAAAATATGCTTGATGTTCATACTGAATTGACTATTTCGTTCAGTTTTATTTTTTGTCATTTGCATACTTTAGATGACCACACGAAAGCCTTTAAGGCAGTCCCATGAACAGCGTTCTCAAGCGGTCAGATCGTAAGACAGATGAAGCGTATATTTTGGTGTTGAAAGGGAGGTAAGAATAACCTTCTACAAAGGAACTAAAATGGGAGGCTCTGCGGCCCGAACCGCACACTACATTACACTGGTCCGCTTAGGATAAGTATGTTAGCCGTTGTACAGTTTTCTAGACCCTCCGAAGGGATTCTTGACTATACCTTCTTGTCAAATAGCCTGCTAAAAGATTAATACAACTTCAGGAGTTCGTGTTTCCCTTTCAAATAAGCTCGGTAGCTCCAAAAAATGATGCCAAAAATTCTCGTGACGCTCTGGCCGGCCCCAAGGCAAGCCAGCAAACAGTCGTATGAGTTTGGTTCCGGGCGTGCCAGGCAGCAATGTGATGCTTGGGTTGTGCCTTCGATGGTGGGATGTATTTTCACTTAGCTGCTTCTAGTGTCTCACCGTATAAAGCGAAAGATTCCTTTCCGCTACAGAGGAAGATTCCAGCTAGACCTGATCCTTGCCGGGGTGAATGATCCCTTGGTCGGCCGGGATTGCTGAAGGTACTACAAATTTTGGCATGTTGGGAAATTGATTCAGACAGATATCTGTAGTCCGGCTTTCCTGTGTCGACCTGCAGTGACTCGGGCCGGAGTCGGCGTTGTATGTGATGATCTGCGTCGGAATGTCAATCGCTGAGCAGATAGGCGGCTAGTCTGGCGATAAGGGTGAAACTAGGAACGTAATCTGGCGCTATCTAGACGGTGGAAATCTTTGAGAAAGGTGGGAAAAACAGCGGAAAGAGCAATCGCGATGTGCAGGTGGTGTTGATGATGCGAATGCGCGATAAACCTCTAGAGAAACAGTCCCATGATGCGGAATTCGATGTGGAAGAGCAATTTCAAAGTCGAGAACCGGCCCAAAAACAAGTTCTGTTGTCACAGAGCGAAAATGTGATGGTGTTCTGGACGTTTATAAACCCATTGATATATCAAAACTGTGTGGAGACCATTTTCAGACTGTCGGGATTAGTTGCCGGACCGTCACACACCCCAATAAACCCCACCTTTTCATAAAATAATTATTTTGCAAACATTGACACGTCCAAACTAAACAACCGTGCCCTGCCTCCAAACGGCGACATACGTCTACGCTATACTAGTAATCTGGGTAGTGAAGACAGGTAAAATAGTTTAAAGGACTGCCCAGACGGACTCCGGACCATAACTGTCAAACACTTAAAATATTGATGTGTTTGCCGGGTTTCGTATTTCTCCGGCGAATAAACTTGGCCGCCCCGAGTAAATTGGCGTGGTATCAAAAATTCGCTTGTTGCGTCTTATCTTGGGTCCGGGAGGGCAAAGAACTACTACGTGAGATTTGCGTGGTGTTGATAGTCCATTTAAAGTGGTCGAACAATATATGTGGGGATAGAACAAGAAATAGATTGCGCCTGGGAAAGCGATGATGAAGGGTATGATAGAACCCTCGACAGCGTTGACACCGCCAGGAGGTTGGTCAACGAGATGTTGGAGCATTGATTTGAGCGAACGGAGAAGTATGAAAAGTAAGGTAAAAGTAGTCATGAATTTGAGGAATGGCTGCATGATTACTCGAGGATCTGTGGTAGTTGACGATGGACGACGGACGATGTATTGTGCAGTGCTGGTATGACGAGGTGAAGATGTCCTGGTGAGTTGCGTGGTTTCTGAAGGAGATGCGGCAGTTGATGGTCGATTTATTGGGTGGTGGTAAGGTGAGGTCAAAATGTGCTTTTGAGTCACGATTGTGGTTGCTGGATGAGCCATGACAATGTCAATGTAATGTGTGGGGGTATGAAGAGGAGTTGGAGATGTGCCGGTAAGTCGCGATTGTGGTTGCGGGCCATGTGTGATAAACCAACCAAGTTTGCCAAGATCTGGAGAAGCGGTTGGCAGCACCTGTACTCTTCATCAAGTCTTTCCAAGCGCCAAAACACTCCAAGATGTTGTGAACAAAACAGTGCGTTTAACATGTTTTAAATAGAATTCACATAGTAACGAAAACAAAATGCCACCCTTCACCCCCCCTAGATTCATAGTTTGCTGGACTACTAGCCCGATTCTCCCCCAAATCCGAACATTGGATACCAAAACACTAGCGAGCTCCCGTTGCGCTTCCTCCAAGCGAACTAGCCTCGAAATTCTTCCGGGATGTACGGCAGACGGTACCCCCAGATCAACTCAGTCTCATAGTAAACTCTAAAGTATGTTGTAACAACAGAGACCAGCAAAATCAGCCCTAGAATCGCAGCCCCTATCATCCACATCTCATTGGTAGTAAGGATCCAAACCCAGTGGCTATCGTTAACTGGAACACTGAGTGGAAACGTAGGGGATGGGCGTACGGTGATTTGTTTTGTACTGGTGCTTTCCATTGCTGTAAATATTTGCGACGGTTCTGCGGAGGATTCGGTATAGACTGTGGTTATCGATATTGTCGTCACCATGGACACGCCCACGGTTCGAACACCCGAAACCGGCTCAAGAGAGACCGACATAGATGCGCTTGTCATGTCAGATCCGCTAGTTGGGGGGACTTCAAGTGGTCTAATCAAAGTATCTATAACTCGTTAGAACCTTTTTAGAACCATTAGATTAATCCTTACCTCTTCTATACAAATTGGAAGTATCGCAACCACTGCTCTGAAGAGGCTCACAGACTGCTCCGCATCGCAAAACTGGCAGCTCGGTAGTTGCAACTACAACATGGATCGATGTGTCCCCCGTTGCTACAGGATGATAGCTGGAAGCATGCGAGAGAAGCATCAGCATGATGAGGTAAAGCATTGGAGAAAGTGTGTTGCGGTGATATTTCTGCGCAGTAGTTAACTTTTGATCCCATCTAAGCCACTGTATGTTCATTGAAGGGGTAGTCAATATGCTCGAGCCTGGAGGGTAGGATATGGCAACGTTGTTTGCAATGCAATTAGTCGGTTCGGTCTTGGCACAAAGTGGTCTATATTCCAATGTCCAGACTGCATCACTCGCTCCGATCTTTGTCACAGACAAACCCCCTATCTTCTGTAATACAATACTTCGTCCATTGCTTCTTTTTGCTATTCTGATTGCTCTCTCCAACCGACTCCTACCCAGAAAAACAACATGTATTGCACTACTACCGCCGTAACCCTCATTTTGCTGGTATCGATCTGCCAGACATCCTTAGCTGCCGAAGTGGCAGAACCCGCAGCGGGTGTTGTTGGTAGCGATGTTCTCTCACAGATCGGGTGGTACGAGACTTCCAGCACAATCACCACGACATTTGTCACGGTTTTACGCACACCACCTGGAAATTCCAGCAATTCGACATCACTTCCGTTGCCTTCCAGCACAGTCGTTAATACCACCTCCCTCGATTTGAATGTCAGTTTTTCTAGACCAGTACCGAATACTTCAGACAGTTCAAATCCAATTCCATCAATTTCTTTGACCAAAGGCTCAACGGTCATCACGAATGAAATCAGGAACGGATCGAACCCGACAGTGTCTCCTACACTGGCCAGGCCCATCTACTGGAACCAGACCTCTAGTGAGACCTATACTTCGGCCTCTAATAAGAATTCTATACCTTCCAACGCCCAAACGTCTACAAGCCCAGCCAAAACGTCCGAAACTCCCATCCTCGCAACCGGTAGCGAAACAGGCATCTTATCTATACCTACTGCTAATTTGCCGACGATAACTGCGGCTACAGAGCTGCCCACGTCTTTGGCTCACAGGGTCAACGCCGATGGCAAACATGCCATGGCTTTTTGGGTGGCCATCTCAGCAGTTCTTATTTTGGAAGTGGGTGCGAATTTACACAGTTGGGTCTGAGTTTTAAGCCTGCTCACGGTTATTGAGTGTGCTCAGTCTATCATTATGGAGTTCGGTACAAAGGACATTTTACTGGGGCGAATGGGATTCAAGGCGTTGGTTATCTGGCGAATGGTTCTTGGGATTGTCCTTGTGGACTGGTGTTTTGGGTGTTTTTTAATAATGCTCTCTTGATTCATTGGACCTTAGTTTCTTCCATTGGGTCTTATAAATTCTGTGTATAGATGAGTTGATTCTCTTGACTCATGTACTGTTGTTGATTAGTATACATTCTTTTAGTGATGAAGAAACGGGACGTTAGATTTAATGTAATGGATATTTGTATCACAACCCTCGACGTCCCATCTTAATCATAGTTTCTGCTATAATCATGAATTAATCTCTGCCTGAATTACATTTTCCAAATCTTCAGTAACGCCCCAGCCTAAACTCACCATCAAACTTCTGTCTACCATTCACCGCTTCCTTGCACGGTTACCATACTAACATCCACTACTGCTCCATTCCCCAGCGGCCGCTCTTCGCAGCCATCATCAATATGCTCGCTTTGCTCACCATTACCTGCATGATCTCTATGGTGATTCTATCGTTCTCGACAATGGCATCATCCTTCAAGTTTGACCCCTACCGGTAATCTCGAAGAACTAAGGCGTACCACATCGCAACTGCAGGTATAAATCCATATCTAATAATATTAACGCTTTTGACTATCTACTGAATGGTTCTACAGTTGATCCCGTGTGTATGCCGGAAGACTTCTTATCCAAAAGAGACAATTTCGACCAATGGTTCGCTGCGTTTCAAAAATCAATATCCCTTGCAACCAAAACCGCGATATACAAGACAAAAACAAAAACTACCCCACGTCATGCTGAAATGCCTTCAACTGACTATGCTCAATATTTTGGTCTCTCGCCTGCAATGATTGTTGCTTGTTGCACCCTCACCGATACAATTCGCTCTGGAAACTCCACACTGTGTCCTGGATGCAGCTTCTACCTCCCCCAGTGTTCCTATGCCGTTAAAACGAGCTGCCCATGCTCAGGACCACTTACAAACAGACAACTTTCTGCTCCAGTCTTCAATAGTACCAGAGGGTCAGCGTACGGTATGAGCTCTTTTGAAGGTTAATATCGTTGTTGACTAGGAGTTTGGCCCGGTGGCTTCCTTAGTCTTCAGTGCTGGTGGACTCGGGGATGAGGCCGGTGGCTTGCGGCCCCCGTTGGCCTCGCCTGCCCCCATGCCGAGGATGAGGGCTCGGCACTGGTACTCGGCTTCGGGCTCCGGCTTTGGTAGTCGGCATGGAGTTTTCCTTCTCTCTTTCGTATATAAGTCTACTGTTTTCCTTCTCTTGTATCGACAGACAATTGAGCTTCTTCGTTCTTTCTCTTTTGCTCTCAACAATCGTGTCCCTCCAGTCGCTTCTCCCCACAAGTGACTTGAGCTAATTGACTTTTCAGCTTCCAATACTGAGGTTGTTTCATCATCCACTCTCCAGAGCACTTCATCATCTCACAACAAGGACATCACAATAGCAATGACAGCTCCCGTCTTAAGAGACACTTCATTATTCTAGGGTAATGCATACAGTATCCCGGGTGTAATCTGCAACATCACAAAGTCAACACAGCTACGTGAGAATCCCAATCGGAAAAAATACAAACCGCATGCTGTGTCTGAAAATATCAAAGCATCGGCGCCAACTGTGTCAAGATACCAACGCTCAGGCCAGGAGAGCGACATAGCTTCTCGGGTCAACATCGCGAAGGCATTCTTTTTCATTGTCACGTTTATTTTTGGTTATATTATTGTTGGTATTACTTAGATTGAGGTCTACCTTTGGCAAGGTGGTGTTAGCGTACAACGACGAAAGTGTTACTGGCTTACAGCTATTCACTGATCTTCAATAGTGTTAGTAGAGAGACTCTCAGAAGTATTGGGGTAGCCTAAGTTGTATTATCATTCATTATATTGGAGTTTGAACGTTGGATACGTTTTTGTGTGGAGTACAACAAATAATCTTCATTAGCTAAATTCTCCTTGCCGGTGCTGTATCTCTGAGTCGTGACTCCATCCAAGCGACGGACCCCGCATTCAAATAAATCGGCCTATCGAATGCAAATTTCTCACGCCGTCTTGTGCCCCGCAATTCCTTTCGGCATCGCTTGATCTCCTCTGCTAAGACTGTTCTCTCACTCTTATCTTCAGAACCCTCCAGCCGATCTTCAAACTCCTTGATCTCCTTCAGCAGTTCAACACCTCGGTACACCTTTTGCGAATATATCATTGTCAATGCTGTACCTCTCTTCCGTTTCGTTCAGGGCAACCAGTTTGGACAGGTTTGTTTCAAAGGCCAGGATATCGCGTGTCGAGTTGGTTTTATACAGGATACACTGTATACGGCGACATGGCTAGCTGTAATACAATTCATCGTTGATTCTAAAAGGAGGTAAGAGGATTTTATAACAGTGTTGGCAAAAGCACCTCTACTGAAGTTTCAAGTTTGTTTCTCGAGATCGTAATCCTTTGTCCATCGGTTTTAAATTGCTTGCTATGCGTAGTCACTTCTTTGATATTATGATAGATGACGAGGTGTGAAACTGTTCAAGAAGGATAATTACTAGTCGACTATCACTGCGACTCTTAACTTTGTTCACTCGATTAATCAATTGAGGGCTCTTCCATTTTCAAAAATCCATATATTAAACCAAAACCACCAAACAATACCCAAGGATAAGTCATTTCATCTTAAAACCCCAATACCCCCAAACAATAATCCCCAATAAAAAGCTCATACGCCCCAAATAACCAATACCCCCCATAGATATCTAAAAGCCAAAACGCCTCCTAATAACCTAATAATCAATAAACCTCTAAAAAATGCCGAAAGTAAAAATAATCCGATTCAATCCCCTCCCCCTCGCAAAACCCAACACCCCAAAAACCCCCACCTATGAGTCCCTAGGACCAAGCCTGCACGTTCTGCTCAGCTCTCTCCCGAGACAAGTCCTCCCGTGCAAGCCTGGCGGCTGCCTCCCATCCAGCCCGGCGCGTTTCCAGTTCCTGGGCCCTCTGAACAGCCCTCCGGTGGCAGCTATCCAGGACCTCGACAAGAACACCCCTCGAATATGGGATGAGGTATCCCTCCGTGCAAGCAATCGCTTTCTTCAATATCGTCGGAAAAGAAACCTGCTCGATGGACACATCCTCTCCATCTGGGATCCATTGGCGGGACAACGCGGTCGCTGCAGCGGACCTTTCCCTACGTTGGTTCATCATCTCGAGGTCCCAAGTAACGTATGTTGAATCGATCCTGAACTCGGGAAGATTGCCGGAGCCGGGCTCAGGAAATTCGATGCCACGATTAGCAATACGAAACTCGTACCTCGAGACGCGAAGGTACGCAGCTGCAGACTCCCTCTGGGCCAGTTCGGGAGTCCACAATCTGACACCTAGATTTCCAACAGTGCCAGAACCAAAAACGCGCAGGGAGAAGGGAATACTTGCCATACCAGAACTGCCTGCGTTCGCACGGATCGGAAGACAGGAGTCTTTCCGCACGACCAATTTGTCGAAGGATGCACCTCCAACAAACGACAGACAAGATCTGGTAGGTCCCTTCTTGGTTGCAACAGGGATCCTGGAAGGCTGGAGCTTCTCGACACCTGCACAAGGAACAGCAATCACTTCGCTCTCACTGACAGGAATGGATGGGATTGAGGACACTGAACTTACAACTAGTTCCTCAAAGTCGCTGCTTGCAACTGATTCGACATCCGAGCATTCGCCGGACTCGCTGCTGGCAATAGTCATGCCAGAAAGTTGCAATGGCAGCTCCTCAAAGGCACTGCTGACATCCGATGCCAAGGACCCATTCTCGCTGGAGGAGTCGTCCTGACTGCCGATCTCGGAGCTACCATCATTGTCCGAGTGAGCCAGCAATCTCAGGCTGACTTCAAACTCGGAGATGACGGCCAATTCCGAACCCGAGCGAGCCTGCAATCTAGGGCAGACTTCAAACTCAGAGCTGATGGTGGACTCCAGATCGTCCTCGTAGTCGCCCAGGTCCCATCCAGACGCCTCATACATCGCGTAGCTATCCATTCCAGACAACCACGAAGAAACCGACACACGTTGGGACGGCAAGGTCCCAACCAGCGAGAAGTCGCTACCCGATGATGGCAGCGGAACATTGTCGTCGAATGCTGAACTCGCGACAGATCCATCCTCCGAAGGCACAATGTCGTCGAAGTCCGAGCTTGCGACAGACTCGTCCTCCACAGGAACATCGTCCTCGAAGTCCGAGCTCGCCACAGACTCATCCTCCAAAGGAACATTCTCCTCGAAGTCCGAGCTTGCCTCCGAGTCGGCATCATCCGCATCCATCTCGAAGTCTTCAATCTCGTCACGGGCCGGGATAATCCGAACCCGAGGTGTGTCGTCCCAAGTCACCCGCTTCGAACGTCCCGACGAATGAGACGCAGCAGTGACCAGGATCGATGTAACGCCAGGAATAGGCGTATAGGTCCACCCAGATGGCAAGAGCGAGATAGGGAGAGTGGACTCAGGCAGGTGCATCTCACGCACGGGCTGCACAGGTCCAACCTTCAACACAATCTGGCGGCGAGTCGACCTGGACCTTGGTCCGGGCAGCTAAAAGAGGAAATATTAGTCTTGGCAATCCGATTTTTTGCTCCTATTTTTATTTTTTGGAAAGACGATGGATGGGATCCACTCACCTTGCTCGAACCGCCACGACGAACAGGTGGGCGAGAAGGTCCAGTCGACTCACTAGCACCTGACATGTCAAAGGGTTGCTGGGAAGCTTGAAGGTCAGCAAGAGGGGTAGGGGCAACAGCAGCAAAAGCGGAAGAAACGTTGGAAACCATCGTGTCTGAGCGTAGCTGTCTGTGGTGAGAAGAGGAAGGAGAGGAAACAAGGGAAGAACCAGATCTAAGTACGTTCCCTCCCACTTCCAGAGGCTACCCGGCAACTGCAGCTTGGCCAACCTGCGCCTCGCCAGTCGGTAGCTCCCTTCCCAGAGTGCCGTGGTGCTACTCGTACTTTTCTAGTAGCTTCTGTTGTAATCATACCGGTGTTCCTCCTCATGAGGCAAACCGCAAGCCTGAACGATGGTGTGCCAGCGTTATCTGTCTGTTCGCCCCTTCGCTGTGTGAAATTGCTCACGCAAAACGCTCGATACTTCCAACATTCGTGATACTTGCAAATTGATACTACTCTCCTCCCCACCATCATTAGTTATTCCTATCCCCAATGTCCCAACTCAACAGCCATCTACTGTTGCCTCTAATCACCTAACGCTACAGTACGTTCTCCACACACCAGTCAACCATGTATTCTGATAATTTCTACATCACCATCACCGCAACCATCTCCACCGCATGCCATTCGTCATATCTTCCATCCAACTAAATACTAACTCAGTACGCACACTAATATCAACAGATCATGGTCTACGCACACACGCCTTGGTCCTTCAAACGCCTCCAGAAAATTCGAACGCATCTTATCGCTGCCCCCGAATAACCCAATATTCCAAAACAACGTTTTGGTCCAGTTATGAGCGCCAGAAAGCCTCTCACCTTCTACCCTCAGTCCAGCAAATAATCCACGCTGCAGACTACCGTACCACACCTGAGCCATTTGCCTGCTACTTCAATTTTCATGCAACAAGTATCTACAGTCGATGCTATCTTATCCAACTTCACCACTATCATAACATGCTGTGGTATCCTCTGTACTGGTAATAAGTACTATATACGTCTACAGCCTAACTAAAGACTCCAAAGGTTTCATCGATTGGTCGATTGGTCGAATGAACTTCATCATTGAGTAACTATCTCATTCTCGTCAACTGAACACCAACCACTATCTTTTCACAATTCTGAGCGGCGCGCAGACGTTTACAGCACTTATCTCCTGTGCGAGGGATAATAGTAAGCGGCACATTCTCTACATCCATTCCTACATACGTTATTTTTACTGACGACGGAGAACATTGCCATACATCAGACTAGCGATTACGAAGAAGAACGACGAAGAAACGGCCAAGCAGCAATTAGGCAAAGCTCTCTGAGCACGACAATGCATAAATCCACATGCAACGATTCGGAAATTTCAGTAAAACTCTGGGCACTATTGCCGCATATAGCAATTGAATCCCAGCACGTGAAGTTTATCTTTATTGACGTACATGGAAGTTATTATCAGGCCGTCTATAAAGGAAAATATATCATGACGTCGTCCACCTTTCGATTCCAGACCAAGTAGAAACACGTTGCTTGCAATGACTTCAGACCACGAATATACCACGACAAACATACTAAGGTGCAGGGACGCTGTACGCAGAGCCTCATGGTCCACACCCGACGGTACTACCAAACGTTCAACTCAATACAGCCTAAACGAAACATTTTCATACAATCGATTAACGCCTCAAGAGTCAAGATACTACTAATGTATTCCCTCAAGCGCCGTATTGCACTGAAGTCAATGGTTCGAAACCGTCCAGGTTCGGAGAGCGAACCGGTTCAGCCGGTGCAGTACAGAGTAGGAAATGGTTCGAACCATGAACTGCAAGTTCAGCACCGTAGGGGAACTGATTCGAACCAGTTCCAACGTGGTTCAAGCAGAGACTGAAATGATCATTATAAGTAGATACAAACTTTCAATATGCACTACAGAAATTGCACTTTCCAAAACCTTCCACTAACATTTATCTCTCATTTCGGCATCCACAGTCGAAATAACAGCCTCGGACAACTGCAAGTTCGGCTTGTTCGATGACTTGAGGCACTCAGTAGCTTCGGGGCCATCTATTTGCATTCGATTTCTGTGATCAAAAGCATCAGGTGGAATTCCGTGATACTGAGATATGTTGATGGACTTGACTCACTTGAGATTCGAGATTTGGCTTCTTTCCGCAGGTAGGATAGACTCTTTTTATACCTGTTCCGCTGTCCAATTAACTGCAGATCTGAACCGGTTCGAACTGGTTCCGAACCAGCTGGTCCCTTGAAGTGAACCGGTTCCATATAGTCTGGTTCAGTCCCCGAACTGGTACCGACTGCACCGCGAACCGCCTGTCTGAACCGGTCCACCCCCAAACCATGGACTTCACTACCGCATTAATTATTACCTACTAAAGCAGACAGAGCTGCACCAGCGTCAGCCCTAGTTACACAAGGGTATCTAGACCAGTCTTCGTTCTCACAATGTCAGGCATTCTAGTAGATCTGTAGCTCTTCGTTTTCAACTTTCCACCGGTCCAGACAGTTCCAGTCTTGAGTATTGTCCAGCACAGTCTAGTCCAACGAAAGCTTAAGCTTAGACTAGACTACACCAAAACAAGTCCTCCAGGAACATCTCCCACAAAATACGACCATGCCACCAGCGCAATGTTGGATAAAGTCAGAACAATAATCAACAGAGAATGATAGACGATCCAACGACTCGATTTGCTAGCCTTGTACCATAGTTTTCCAATCCATGGAGTACAGACACCTACCGCCAGTGTTCCTAAGCGGCCCGGCCCGGCCTCCATTCTGAAAGCCTGCGCTAAGGGCGGCCCGGCCCGGCCTGGGTCAGAAGCTGCCCGGCCTGCACGTGATTTAAAAAGCCTACATCAGCCTACATAAGCCTTGGTCTAGTTGATGGAAGGAATACGGCAATGGCAGGGCTACGATTATTGAGTTGGATATGGTTTATGTTTCGTACTTTGGAGACTTTCTTAGTAAAGGCAGCAGAGAATCTTTCGAACAAAATATTCTGTTTAGGCTTAGTCCGCCAAGAAAAGCCGCCAGGCCCGGCCCGGCCCTCATTTGAAAGCCGCTGCTAAGGCCGGCCAGGCCGCTTAGGAAAACTGAGTGTATTGCGTTCAACATGGCCGACACCAGCCAGGGTTCCCAACCGTCCTTCCAGACTGCCGTCTTTTGGGGCTTAGTACTGCTGTTTAGACTGGGTGAACTGTTTGTTTGCCTTGGGGTAACGGGGCTGAGGCTAGAAATCTAACACCCATTCAGGGCAACTGTAGGGCCCATACAGATTATACCAGTACTGGGTGGGTATAACTCCGGCCGGCCAGCAGCGTATATACTATGACTAGAAATTGCCCAGTGGGCTACTGTACCCAAACAGGATATGAACAGAGATTTCTCACCTTGTATTCAGCCCTATTCTGATCCGGTCAGCCAGTGTTCTCAACCGTCCCATCCGACGGCCGGGGACGGCGGTGCCGCCCGAAATTTCTCCAGGACGGACAGGACAGCGCCAAGACCGTCCGTCCCGTCCTTACTTGATGAGGACGGCAATGACAGCCGGGGACTGCCGGGGACGGCGAAAACACCGTCACCGGCCGATATCGTCGGTCCCCGGCTGGCATCCAGTTTTCGGCTGACATCAAGCATATAAGTGTTCTATAAGGCTAGAGACGGGTGAAACAATAGTAATGGATAGAGTTTGCAGTACATAGTGATATTCTCGGAGTGCCCGCCAGGGTTCCGAGACTAACATAGTGTGGGTAAAATTTGAGGGTTGGTATGGTTCAACTCGGTTTACTGCTTCTGAATTTCGTCATCAATGGATATCTGCCGGGGACTGCTGAGGACGACCGAGGACGGCAACGTGGCGTCTCCGGCTGTCCTTTCCGTCCGTCCCCGTCCTGCCTCCGAAAGACGGCGCCGTTTCCGTCCTGCCCTCGGATGGACGGCGCCTTGCCGTTCGTCCTCGTCCTCAGTGATCCCGGACGGACGGGACGGTTGAGTTCACTGCGGTCAGCATGATACTAGTAGTACTCCCCACACTGCCGCTATCCTCAACTGCATTGATGATCCGCTTAGGGTCGTTAGGTTAATATAATGGCTTATTTTCCCCACCCACCCAAAACTTTTCTGCTTGAAGGATTGTGTGTATAGACTGTAAGTCGCTGTAAGGTTATTTTACTAAAATCAGAAGCCGTAGGGCAAAAGCGGGCGGGCATTCTCAGTCCGGAAGATTATAATCTAGGGTCGCGCATGACTGCCCAGACTAGTCGAGACGTATGGCTCGGAACCGGGGATCCAACTAACATCTGTGCAAGTAAGGGCGGGTTGTTACTTTGGATGCTTCTCAGACTTGTTGATTGACTGATCTTCTCGAGGCCAGAAGGCGCGTATGTATACAGACTAAACTCCTATATCCATATCCGTATCTATATTCGTTTGCATATCCATTTGCACTGATATTAGCCGCTCTCCTGAGGCATATCTTCATACACCAACTTCATATCAAACGGACCTGAGCAGTGAAGCTCACGATGCAGGAACACATGCAACACGGGTTTGTTGCATGTGAGTCTCAGCATCGTCTGAAGTCTTGTATGAGAATGAAGACTTGTATGAGGATGGTGACTGTATGAGGATATGCATCAGGACCAGGGTGATGCGTCTCATGTCAGGTAGTGCATACGCGTACGCATATGGTAGATTGTACATATACGGTCTTTGGCCCTCTTTGAGATAGAGTAACAGGTACACTTTCAACAGGGTTTATGCGAACTTTGCGCATGATATATTGTGATCGACCACGCAATACAGTTTCAATTCCTATTTCCTCGCAGTGCATGAATCCTATGCCACTGGTTGTGATCGAAACCTAGATGCCCCACCTGCTTTTATTCTTTTCCTCATGCGTCGCTTCCGTACAATAAACCCACCAGCACCTATCAAAAACACCGTTCCAAAACAGCAGCCAATTATTATTCCAATCCCGCCCTCTCCACTGTAGTCAGCCAAAGAAGTTCTAGACGGACTTTGGATATACTTGCCAGTTAGGCCTCCCAATGGCTTTTGAAGCGGTGAGGATGTGGAAGGCGCTGAGGGGGGAGGCTCTGAGGTGGGAGGCTCTGAGGAAGTAGAAGGACTAATGGGAAACGATATACTAGTGCTAGACTCAGAAGTGATAGTACTCGTGATGATGTATGTGCTAGATTCAGAAGTGACATTTATAATAGCTTCTGTAACTTCGACCATACTCCATGCTCCTGAGGTGAACGTGGTAATCTCTATTGTTCGTGAGAAGTCTCTGGGAGCAATGCCACGGCGGCTGCAGGGGGTGGCACCCTGCGCTGAAGCATGCAGAATGAGTATGCACCACAGGAGCTTGACGGTCATAATCAGTCATTATTCATCGAACGTGGACTATAAATTACCTGTAAAAGAGCAATAGACCAACGAACCATCATTAACTATCAAAATGCCTTCGTTCCCAGAGTTTGCGTCGGGTGCAAGCTAGCTCCTTAAATTAAATCTTCCGGCGACAGGTGAGAACATGAGCTGGAAAAATTATGGAGAGGCTGATGTATTTCGCTTGGATTAAGTTAGCTTGTCCTACACTCCTACCAGGAATCAACCCTGCCCACCAAAAAACATCGCTCTTAACTGCCAAATGAGATAGGGTAACACAGTCAGTTCAGCCGCTTTGGGAATGCTATGCAGATGCCACCGATGCATAAATCAGCCCCTCAGCCATTCGTCACATTTCGCCTTTTAAAGACCCTCACTCCAATATCACCGCTGGTATCACACCCATGAGTTATACCAACTCGACCGATTGCTCCAGCGTTGCGTCTCGTAGCAATATCAGCATTCGAACATATGCGGACGCCATACGAGGGTTACCTACGAACTACTCCCAAACCCTCACAGACTGCAAAAAAGAAATATGCAGTGCATTTTTCAGTACTGGAAATACCGACATATCCGGCATCGGGGTAGGTGCACATTATGGGGCTGAGTTCGAAGCTAACATAATATAGGCTGTAGTCGGCTATGCTCTCTGCGGCTGCCTTGGCTTCATCCTCAGTGCAATCTGCACATGGCTCCCGGCTAATCCCATCAATCGCCATCATCGGAGTCTCCGCAAAGCTCTGGAATCCTATCAATCCTCAGCGCGGGTCTTCTCGATCTCCCTGCAGCTTGTGATGGTGATATTTCATGCTCGGCGAGATCTTGGGCGCGGCAGTAGCGGTGATGGCGCCCTGGAAACCGAAATCGGCTGGAATATTAGCTTGATCACTATGCTGGCGCTGCTTTATTCTCTCGCCGTGCCCAGAAAGTTTGTGGAGCGTGAAGGCTTTAATTTCAGTATCGTATGTGGAGTTTGGGCGCTGCATTGCTATATATTTTACTCCAGGTGCAAGGATAACTGGGGTCCAAGCATAACAGATGAGGGTATTATTCGCCCCCAGGAATGGGACATTATAGTAAAGGCATGCTATCCTCCTGGTGATGTGGGCGGCTTGTTAGGCAGGGATCACTACTTGCTGAATATATGTGCGATGATCGGATCACTCGGCGCTAGTATTGTTGTTATTGGAAGGGTGGTATATCTTGTCATTGAACCGGTCGATACCACAGTACTTACTGGGGCGATTTCGAAGTGGTTGCGTATTTCGGATGTACCTCAAGCTTGGATGGGTCTCAGGCGTGTTGTGTGTCTCGTGTTATTCCCGCTTATAACTGGCACACAGTTCTTTGCCATCATACAAATCCGTAGGAGGCAGAGGAGGTTGGCGATGCATATTGGGGCAGAATTTGTGGATGATCAATGGGGATTTGGGCAGGTTGTAGCAGTGGTGGTTTGGGTATTAGTTCTGATTGACTATGGGTACGCGTACATATTTGGGAAGTAATTGAACAAATCTTTGGTGCTGGTCGTAATTTGAAAGAAGTGTCGACCTCGCAGTTGGTTGCTAGCAACTAGAGATTGGCGAATTTGCCCCTGGCATGATCCATAAGAGCCGTCAATGAAGATAGCCTTCCGTAGACCGAACTAACACGAGTGTGATCTCTGATAAAACTACACTTCATCCCCCATCCGTCATGTTCCATAGACGTTCTATTAACATCCATAATGTCGCTCTCGGACCTACTTCCCTGACTTTAGGTCTTTGTGGTAATAAACTTGGATAGGGAGATGTTATATGACGGCGGTATCAAGTACTGGTACTCTAGACCACAACGTAGATAAACGAAGCGATAAGTTCAAGGGTATGAAATACATGTGGTATATCTGCCTAAATACCTAAGCAGGTGGATTCTCCCAGAGTAGAATGCTAGAATAAGAGTAGACAGCCAAGTAACGAAACAACAAGTCGCTATGACAGCGGTTGGTGATAGAATGGGTTGAGACTCGAGGTCACACTGCGAGAGCTCGTGGCAAATAAATCGACGGATATTAGCATGGCTTCGAGAATTCTCCCACGGGGATATCATGTCGTGTGAGGTACTGAAGGGTGTATATCCGCCATCACTCGAACTGGTGCATGCCAGTCCTTCAAATGGTTGTTTTCAAATTTGTACAACGATGTGGTGAGGCTCAATAGAGTAGCGTTCTTCCCGAACCATTATTGTAATTGGGACTACAGTGTTCCTAAGCGGCCTGGCCTGCACGTGATGTAAAAAACCTGCATCGGCCTGCATAAGCCTTGGTCTGGTTGGTGGATGGAATACGGCAATGGCAAGGCTACGATGATTGAGTTGGATATGGTTTCTGTTTCGTACTTTGAAGACTTTCTTAGTATAGGCAGCAGAGAATCTTTCGAACAAAATATTCTGTTTAGGCTTAGTCCGCCAAGAAAGGCCGCCAGGCCGGCCGGAAAAGCCTGCTGGCCCGGCCCGGCCCTTATTTGAAAGCCGCCCCTAAGGCCGGCCTGGCCGCTTAGGAACACTGCATGACTACAAAGTACACTGAGGTCGAGATTCAGTCACAGCACCTCTTTTTATTTCATCCATCAGCGAATGATGACCAAGGCTCCCTCCCTGCCACGTCAGCTACTATAGTGGGGGTCCTCCGTTTCAGGTGAAGCTCATATGAGGCACATGTAAAGTTTATCTTACAATCACCTTAATTAATTTTACATACTCATGACAGTACTGACACAGTTGATACCAGACAGATTTGCAGCAGTTGCAGCCAGCTGCAAACGTGGCACTCCTGGAGGTCTGTCATGCCTGCCAGGCTTATATTAGAATTCTGACAGGATATTGGAGGCAGTGGCTGCACTCACAGCCACGCTTCAAGCGCCAGGCCGGGAATGAGTAGATTAACGTGACTACACAGCAGCACACACCATCACCATGGCCCGTAGGTCCATGACAGCCATCATCACCATCAATACCATCATCACCAGCATTCTGCTGCCACCACCCCACGCACATCTGCACATCGAAAATCAGAGGTGCAGCTGGAAATAATTGTAGAGCTGAAATTAATTCCGAGAAGTGACAACCCCATTACAGAATACCTGCTATGTAATGTTTTATTTTGGCTGTGAAGATAAAGAGTTTTTAGTTTTTGCAGCATTGCACAAGAATCTTCAAAATGCTGATTGTGAGAATACTTAAAACCTCCTACCTGACTGGTTACTGTGGCATGAGAATTCCAACTGAGGATAGTGCGCCAACTGTCACCATTGCAGTCCGCTGCAATGGTGTCAAATCTGCCTGAATGATTTGTGTGAGTGACAGTGGTAGGATAGTCATAAGTTTAAGAGGTTACTATGATCCAACAAATATCCTCACATCAACATGATATTTCAGTCACCCTCATGTGAGGCTAATAACGTCTACCAGCCTCATGCCCGAGTCCGCCAGCATCGAAGACTAAGGAAGCCACCGGGCCAAATCCCTAGTCAACAGGTCGAAGATTAGTTTCCCCCCACAAAAGCCACATGTAGTCGAGCAAAACCCCTCCCCACAGCCATCCTTGCTCGCTGTAGTGATTCCATCTCCGTCAGATGCTAATGCTACAGCCACGTCGAAACACCGGCACTGATAGCATTGTACTGTCCTAGCACCAGCACATCTTTGGCGCTTGATGCAAAGCCTGAAAATGTGTTCACAATCAGAAAGGTTACAGCTGTCAGGACCGGCCGTTATGTTACAACCTTCGACCTCGCATCGGTAGTAATCTGGAGGAGGCATATGGAAACCTCCTAGGCAAGTTGCGGCTTCGAAAGGAAATGGGAAAAGGCGAGGCAAGCGATCCGCGAGTAGGGTATCAGAGCTGCGACAATATTATTCAGTTCCAGCATCACAGCAAGCTGCTACAAAGCATATTACTCCTCAATGGGGTTTGTCTGAGTATGCAGCCTGTACCGAGTCGGCAATTGTGATTGGGCTGTTTAAAGGCGACAGATATGATTCGATTATGAACGGTGGATAGAAAGCTAGAGAGGAGAGTAAAATGTAGTTGTAGAATTATAAGATTCGACCGAGCAATGCAGACACAAAGTCCCCCCCCCGCAGACAGTCAGTATCTGTGAGAGAGCTCGTCAGTCATCTACCATAAGATTGTGGTTGTCTATTTATGCTGAACTGACTTGAAAGAAGCGTAGCTTGGGATACCAACAAAAAGAACTTACGGAAGAGAGCGTAATGCCGAACTACTGATAGGCCGGCTTAGAAGAAGCGGGCGCTCTCCAGAAATGGGCCGGGTGGGTGCATCAGTCGTATCGCGTCGTAATGATGGTTCATACATCACGCATCGTAAGTACTTAAGTACTTGGCAGTCGCCAGTGGTTAGTAGTCGTCGCACGTGCCATTGGTCTCACCAGCTGTCTTCGTCCAGATTGCTGCTGCTCCCAATTCTCCCATCTGTTTTCATCGCTACAAAATTCCGGTTACGTAGGCTGCAGGTATTTGTGCGAGACCGATGTTGCGCTCGACCATACGAATTTTCATTGCTAATCAATCACCCCTGAGTATAGTTGGACCCAAACAATTTCGGATTTGATATTGTGCCCCCGCTCTCCCCAACTGTTTGTCACACACCGCATCTACGGTTCATCTATCGTATATATTGCCAGGATAGGGCATCTTACCAAGCAAAGCGAACTGGTGCAAGAGAAACCGCATTACTTGGAAGCTGGAATAATCTATTCTCCATCGTGGTCTCTTGTCTGGGTAACAATGTCTGTACACATACTTCTCCGCTATCACCACTGCAACATGAACAGTTGCGACATGAAATGGAGAACTGTGTGTATTGATTGTTGTTGTTGTTTAATCATACTGTATTGACTCTAATTAGAGTATGACAGGACCCTGATATCCCCTCAAGTGTGTATTGATTAAGGTGTACAGTGAAAATCGAGAAGAGGAAGAGTCGGACAATATACTAGCGAGTAGTGGCCACTATTGCACAATGTTTGGTACATTTTAATTACCAATCAACTTGAACTGTGACTATAAATATCTTTGCCAACGATATCATGTCATGATGATTCGGTCATTAATGTCATCCACCATGATGATGCAGCCATCTGGTGGTGGCAAGATGTGTCATTTAGGCGCAGCACTTCATGACATGCCTCTGCACCTCATGGCATTGTGCCATGAGTCATAGACCTTAAGAGAAGTCATTCTCCACATAAATAGACAACCAGACAACTCTGGAATTATAAGTTTCACATAAGCATGCACTTGGTTACCAAGTGAAACCTCATGATATATTTGGTGACACATTGTATTCCGGACTCAACGACACCAGGTCAAGCCACTCTGACACAATGGGGTAAAGCTAAATTCATTTTTGTTATGCAGCAAGAGGCAATATATTCCATTTCTTGCCATGCTAGTATATTTTCCTACTCTTACAACAGCAATTTACATAGATGACTACATAAGCACCTTGCAGTTATTCTATCAATCGAGTCGATTAACAGCTTCATGTTACCTTGGACTCAACATGTATTGCATAGTTTTGGGGCAGAGACCAAATAATTGATTCTTCTTGCTCATCATAAGCACAGTCTCTACAAGTAATCAGGCTGCACAGTGTCACAATCAGGGTTGTGGAGTGTCCCGAATAACAAGAGAGAGAAATGGTTTCCATACATTCCATACATCACATGTTATATGCACACGCATGCGAATTCATCGGGTTTGAATCATGAACTGTCACTTCCGATTGAGAAGCCATCTGTCCCTTGGGTTTAGAAACATTGCTACACTTTTAAACATGTAGAAGTACATCTTTCATGTCCATTCTGGTAGCTCTTAATCAAAAGGACACAAAGCTCCTCAACTAGAATTGTTTGAATCTCAGTAAGTACAAGACTGTTGAACACATACTGGTTCAAAATGTTGAAATCAGTTCTATCTTACTCTGCCATATGAAACAATGAATACAGTGGTACCATTTAGGTTTTGATCTTGAGCCTATCTCTACAGTCTTGATTTAGTGCTTCTCTCCAGTACCTCTGGCTATCTTCAGCTTTTTGTAAGACAGACAATGTGAATTGTCTTTATGACCATCTATGAATTACAATGCAAGTATTGGCAGAATATAACCCAATGCTGGGAAATTCCCCGGAAGGCTATGATAAATACATCACCAAACACGAAACAGAATGTTGTACATATTCTGGTTGGATCTTTTCATGCTTGAACTGAGCCACCATAAAACTTGCCATCAGGAGGTGTAATTGTACACCGTGTTGTATAATTCTCACACCATGACTCCTTGTTGATACTTCTGCTCTCAAATGCAGAGGTTGCTATTGAGTGTAGAACGTAATGTGACATGAATTACAAAGATCAAAATGAATCAAATTGCTTATAAAATGATTTTCTCAGAGTCGATACAACTTCACCTGCACACCTGAGGCATACACCGGTATACATGGAGAGCCACCCCAGGTTCGGATACATACTTCTAACTCTAAGCAGTCTGGTGCCAGTTAGGACTTATTGGAGTGATGAGTCTTCACTAAACTACCAATTATGCATGAAACCTTTGATGACAATGATATACCATTATGTGAGTGATTGCGGTCTCTATTCAAACCCAATAAGACATATGGCTACCGCCCTGTGGGCTCCAGTTGGCAATTCTCTGTTGGTGTTACCTGGCATGATTGTAGCAGTGATTTCAAATGCCTGGCCGAGCCCAAGCAAACCTTAGAACTACACCAAGCTGGTGGCTATACCACTGTTGCTACCCAATGTAAATTTTTCACCCCTGGCTCTGTTGAAGCTACCTTCTGATTTTGCTTGCAGCACACCATGTTGAGTAAACTATCTACGTCATTTACACCTTGCATTGATCACATTAACTAGCTTCCTGTCTGTATGCAACAACTGAATAATTCACCTTGCTTTTACAAAGTACAATTGACAATTTCTTATTATGGATTTGAGGATTTCTTGCACTTCAACACAGTCATCAACAAGCTTTCTTTTCAACTCTCTTAACTGGTTAGCTGTGTTGGTGTATGTTTGTTTATCCTAGTTTAAAGTTCTGGCTACTAGATAACAACCTGTTTGATACATCCTCAGTATGTGAAGATATAGTTGCACCGACAGCAGCATCAAAGAAACGCAACAATGAACAGCAGATAGCAAATTAGAATAAATCTTAGACACAATGTTCCTAAGTGGCTTGGCTGGCCGCCCAGCGTGTTAGTAGCCTATAGGCCCAGGTAGGCCCGGCCTCCATCGTGATACCCTCCACTCAAGGCAGCCTGGCTCGGGCTGCATGTCATTTGAGAAGCCTGCATCGGCCCACAAAAGCCTTGTATTGGTGATCGAAGGAATAGGCAATGCCAGGGCTACGATGATTGCGTTGGATATCGTGTATACTTTGTACTTGGGAGACTTTCTTAGTACTAGCAGCAGAGCATCGTTCAAACAAAATATTCTGTTTATGCTTAGTCTGCCAAGAAAAGATGCCTGGCTACCAAGAAGAAGCAGCCAACCAGGCTGCAAACAAAAGCAAGCAAGCCAGGCTGGGAATGCCATCAGCCCTGGCCCAGCCCTCATTGAACAGTAGTCGCGAAGGGCAGTGCGGTACGATTTGTGCCAAGCCAGCCACTCCTGGCCACTTAGGAACACTGATTAGACCCTCTGGCAATATTGCGCTATCACGGTATGACAGCATGGGATAGATAGATAGTTGTGACATATATTCCGGCATAACAGTTCATGATGACTCGCATACTGGAATGAACCATATCCTACCACTGACGTGGTGGCTTTCTCACCATACATGTGACCAAATTGCTCAGTGGTATAGATGTTGTCATCGACCATATATATTCTGGTCACCTGGTATAGCCTTGGACAGCCACCCAACCCATAGTCAGGCTTGATGATAGAGATCACTGCTGTCTGGACGCTGGTGGTGAGCTAATGTACTACACCTCGCCCGGGGCATTCATTGGTTGATGCTCTGCTGTAGCTGTAATTGGCCCTGGTCTCCCTAGTGTTATTGATCTAACCATTTGGTTGAATCTTTTCTGTCGCTCCCATTGACCCTGGTCTTGCTAGGATTGTCAATGTAATGGTCCATGTCATTGTGATTGATTGATCACCACCTTACAAATTTCCACTTGATCATCTACTGTTATGTCATCATGTAGCTGCTTACACTCCACACTCTGGGCATATGGCAGCAATATTTGCGGATATTTGATATCTCACCGGCATGCTGACACACTTGAGCATGTATTCTTTTGATGTACATTTCATCAGAACCTATATAATATGTACTATATATCCAAAATGGTCATTTCACAGATCTTGAAGTTTTGGAAGATAACTCAATCTGAAGGCCATCGGCATACTGGAATGTGCAATACAGGAACTCATTGACTGAATTCATGAACATCTGTATACAGTCATGTAAAAGGGTATCCAGTTATATATAGTTACAAAATTAGATATGTGAGTATAAATGTGCAGTATCAATGCAGGATTAGCAGTGAAGGGCAATTGCACTCCCATGATGTGGGTTGATCTTGCTTGGTTACCTGTTAACCTGTGCTTTCTCCCTGATTCCAAAGGTAAACACAATTGGCTGTCTACCCCAGATACAATACAAAAGACTAAATATCTAGACTCGAATACCTTTCTATTGTCTCATAACTCTCATTACTGAATGGTAGCCCTCAAGGGTGATGTTCAGGTGTATCAAGCATACAGCAAAACTACACATTGGGTGATGGGTGGTAAATACCTGATCCGAAGTCTGTTATCCTGGGCCACGTTCCTATCTTTGCAGCACTGAAGCAAATTGAAGTTCAGAAAATGTTCAGTGGAACTCAGTAACATCCATGCCTCCACCATCACATTACAGAATCCCAATCATTTCTACAACAGGTTTTGTTGAAATTTGCATTGAAGTCTGTAGTCACAAGTGTCCAGATGTGATTTACATTTCCCCAACCTTATGTAGTTGCATGTAGTAGGTACAACTTGATGGAACTGATGCAATCAGTCATGTTGGCATTCAACAATTTGTATAATATTTCGCATCAATATATTTCAGAGACAGTCGGGTGGCTACCATGGCCAGAGAGTTGAATGGGGCAAATTGGCTTCTGATTGGTCTCTGAATACTATCTGCATTGGTTATTTGACTTCACTGTGTAGACCGATGTTCATCATAGATACTAAGATATAGTCCATACTCCACAGGCTTCAGCCTTCTGTTTCTATTCACCTGTGCCCTTGGCCCTTGGTCCTCCAATCTGACTTATTCAGTACAGTTGAATTGGAAATAGATTTGTGTCAGACTAAGCTAACACACAGATCTGGGTACATTACAATGTAAACTGTCAAATTCACTGTGCGGCTTTTGGTTCTGACTGTGCAAGCTGATTTTGGAAGCATGCTAGCAAACATATCTTTCAAATTATGCAAAAATTTATTTCACTGTTCACCTCCAGCATACTGAATCCAATCATTTAAGCCCGATTCAGATATCAGCAATACTTTCCTCCTTCCTTAGCCTTGATTGTATCAAAGTGGCTACTCTATCAACTATCCAGATATTTTTATCTTGGACATTTGCATGCCATTTGACTCTAGACTAAATGGATGCTGACAGTTTTCCATTGACTGCATCCAGCCCTCAGTTGCAGTCACCAAACAGCAATCTGGATGCATAAGTAGTCATTCAAGTTGTGATATCATGTGATTCTTGTTTTGTTGGACTCATCTGAACTACAGGCAGCTTGCATCACAGTACTCTCATTCACTCAATCAGCAGCATTGGGTTACATTACAATCTGAAATAGCCGAAGTAGAACAATGATATACAGAGAAACATAATATGATCGCAATGCCATTGTGCATTGTTGTTCTTATGCGCATATGTACAATCTCACTCAAACACTGTCTTACTGACACGCGTTGATACAGTCATATACTTGAAGTAAGACACTCACCAGATGTGTATTCTCTCAGCCTCGGTAATTACAGCTGGGGAAGTCCAACGTGACCTGTCAACTTGTGTAATTTTCAGCTATTGTAGGTGTGCCTCGATTGATCATCACATATATAATGAGATGCTCATTCCATGATACTAAAAGATTCACATATTCCACCTTGGAGATCACTTTTGACAACTGGTAGCAACATTTCCAGGTAACCTGGCTGAGGTCCCGATTGGAACGGGAACCAACATTCCGGACTGGGTTGACAAGAGGCTTGGGAACTCAATCTTGTAACTTGAGCCACGGTGTTAGCAAGACCAGACAAACAACTGGAGGTTGACGGCTGGGTTGGAACCAGACCCTGGTACGATTTTGCGGGGTCTGCATTGTTGGGTGCAAATCACATTTCAAGTTCTTATAGTATCACAATAAGGTATAAACATGAAACTTGCGGTTCTAGGAGGTCTTTCATACCCTTGTTTCGATTTTCCAATCAAACCAATAGTGGTTGAGTTGCTATGAAATAACACTCAAAATCAGATCTGAATCACTGGTGTCCAACTGCAACTCATCAAATATTACCCAGATTCACAATTGGAAACCAGACGGACAAACCACTTCTAAAACTGCATAATTAACGTAGAGATTATGTTATGGGATAATTCAAACTTGATTACTCAATTGATGTGAACATGCTCAGCCTGGAATGGCCGGGTTGTCAGCCTGCAAGCGGCCCTCAAGCAAAGGTCAAGGTTTTCCATGTCATGAAATGCTTTGAAATGGTTTGGTTCCGAATCTATTCACACCAGAACCATTCTGGCGGTTTAGCATTGTTGCTAACACCACTTTGTACCAAGGGTATTTCATGTAGAGAGCCCACAGCTACAGTAGGCTTCATTGCAAACCTCACTATCAATTCTCCAGCCCAATGGTCACTGCCATATTGTCCTCTTTGCCTCATATTAATCAATCAACAGATAGCTTCCCACACAATTGGTGATTCTGCACACCATACCATTGATACTTGTAGACAATTCACATGATGTGAGTCTCCAGAGCGACACCAGACATGGTAGCATAGTAACCCAGAATGGGATGATCACTTCAATTCAGTCGATATCACAGCTATCATTTGATCAGGCCTTCAGGATCCCATATGTAGACATCATCTCTTTGATTAATCATCTGTGTTACACTGATTGACCAGTCTGGTGCCCAACAGCACGACAGTGCTAGATAAATGCCCTTCCGGTGCAGTAATGGACAATAGTAGTGGACATCTCTGAGTTTTTCGCGCAGATGTAGTTCTAATTGTAATCCCTCTAAGTTTGCAATAGTTATCCCCATATCTTTGGGATAGGTGGTCTGTAGACTACTTGTGATCATGCTGGTCTGTACAGTGGTACTTTCAATCACTTCTATTACTTCAAAATATGATGATCATTCAATATATAGATGTCCGTGAATTGTATCTGGGATTTTGCTTCCAATCCTTATATTGGGATGTCCCAAGTACACGTTAGTAACTATCTGCGCCGAATTTCTAGTATCATTATTTGTCAACTCAAGAGAAGATTCCTATAAATGAATGAGTTACTCCTCATCGGTTCAACAAGTTATCGGACACATACTAACCATAACCGGTGAGTACGTGTCCGATAACTTGTTGAACTGATGAGTACTACTGTTAGCAACGATTCCGGGGTCCCCTGGTGCAGTGGGAGTAGAAATTGAACTAAAGGCCCCAGTCGGGGTCTGGGGAACCCGAACCATCTCACTGGAGTCAGGTTGTCACCCGGATATCAGGTAAACCCGGGGGTTTTGGGCCAGGTTCGACCCCCACTGCGATTTGATTTTACGGTTTCTCCCTCTGTGGCCCAACTTTGGCCATAGATAATTCTCTGAGTTCTGATCGTATCATGCCATCATCCATATGTCATGTGTGCAGTTGTATGCGCCATTTCAGCTACCACTTTCAATGTTGCGATCGGACCAATGTTCTTAGAGTTGCTGGGATATAACACCAAGTTTGAAGCAAAATTCCTGGGTTTTCGATCATGACTTAACCATCATTGGTCGGATCGGTAGTCCGAATGCGGGAGGTGGGGGAGCTTATAAAACTGCAAAATGTATGTATTGATCATCTCACTATACGATCAGAACTCAGATACTTAATCGGAGGCAAAGTTGGGATGTTGACATGCAGGGTATTTGGTGGTAAAACTGGCCAGCTTGCAAAGGTCTGGGTTTTCGTGTGTTAAGACCAATTGGAACAGTTTGGTTCGGGTTCGGAACCAGACCCGGAACTGACCTGGAAACTTGTCACCGTTGCTAACACTCGTCACTACAGTAACTGGGCTCTCCACATCAGCAGATAGGCTCCACATGATGTATCTCTGGCCATTGCCATTCACTGATAGAATACACAGATTTGCACACCTACAATCCACTATCCATGGATTCACCTGGTGCTCAGAAACATCTGTAATGGCCCAGTGTATCAATCTCCCAGCGGTTCTGGTCCCCTTCGACAGCACCGCAACCATTTCGTTCACTTACCAATTCCAGCTGATGACCTAATTCTCATGTTACCGATATTTACCCTTATCAATCTGTCAATATGATACATACTCAATAGGCAAGAGCCAACATCCAGCTTATTGGTTCAACATCATATTCCAGTCATTTCAGGTATATCACTTTGCGCTACCAGACAAGTACATCGAAATGGGATTGGCTCAAACCCTCATAAACATCCAAAACTAATGCCTTATTATACAGTAATGAATATTACAGTCCTAATCCTGTGTGTTTGTGGATACATCATCATTGAAATCAGTGTGTTGTGTGGGTTGACCAGCATTTCGATATTCTTTTCTTCTCTGAGTGCAGCTATTATTGCAGCGTACCATTCAGATTCTATATACGGCTTATTCAGCCCTTGCAGCACATTTGGTGGTTTCAGCATTCAGATTGAGTTTTCCAGGCTCCTTGCAGTAATGTGGCAGTGGAATGGCAATTCTCACCATCTATCAAACTGACTTTTAGCATCTGTAAAAGCTCAGATGACACAGTGACTGTTCCATATGTGCGATACCCAATGATTCAGCCAACAAATTAAGTAGTTGATGTCACGTAATATAGGAGGATGTATGCACACCTGGAAGATCAAAGACCCACCATACGATCACTTCTAGTGCTTGACTTGGCATGCCAATGGTAGACAATCAAGGGTGAATGCGGTAGTTCCTCACCTGGAGTTCTACCGCAGATTCCTTCATGGCTGTCGTATATATAGTGCATATCTCTCAACCCATCAGCAATTCAGTCACTGGCTTAATCCAGTTTCACTGTATACACTCACACTCATAGAAACAACATTCAAAGATGCAATCCCCAAGCTCATTTGGTTGTCTTAAGCAGTCGCAACAAGAATTTCTTTCTATATGTGCAGTACAGCAGCCTTCAGAATACACCTGGCACCTAACTTTAATCCTGGTACATCTACTGGGCTTTCCTTATGGTCTTTCTAGCCCACTGCTACCTGTCCCGCTTACACTGAGGTTGTCAGTACCCTAGGTTAGTTGCATAGCATCACAATGTCCGGATTCAAATACTTGAATGAAGCCAATCCCAATACCAGCACACAATTCAATCCACCTTGGCTGTCATGATTTAAATAATTAACCCTTCACTGATGGCATCATTGTCACACCTGATTGGGACTCGTGGAGAAGCATAGAAAGTCCATTCTTACTTCAAGTTGCATTAAATACCAATTGAAGCTCCTGAAACTAAATAGTAATATAGAATTCATTGGTGTCCAGACAGTGGGCAGATAGTTCCCCTCCAAACAGCTATCTGGTTTCTCTGAATACTGACAATAAACAAAATTATCTGCTTTTGGATCTGAGGAATTCTTTTCCCACTCTCTTAAATCAATACAACCAATCCAGATTGTACTGGGCATGTACTTTTGGTACTGAGGTGTTGTTAACTCTGATTAGACAACATTGTATAGAGGCTGCCCAGATGGCTACCATATCTCATGTCAATACTACTCAGTTATCCCATTACATTCTGCGCAAGACTATGTATTATTGTAATTACTAATAGTTTCTGCAGTCGTCTTTCAAACCTTCATAGGTTATTTTTTGCACACTGGGTTGATGTACAAACAGGAATTGCTATTAGACATTCTTCATAAATTGTGCATCAATAGACAAACAATATGTTGAATTGGAACTGCATAGATTGTATGTTGGCCATTGTAACTGTGAAGGTGTACCATCGTCATGTGGGGATGTCTCAGTTCAGATCAAGTAGCTAGAACAGGCTGTACATTGCATTCTATGTCATACATGGCCTTTAATACAACGTCCAGGCTCCATTTGATGTTGTTACAAAGTTGTCTTCCCCTTGCCTGTTGCATGAATCTGCTGTAGGGATTGATCATTGGGCCTATAGTGCTTAGCCGACTGGGCTCTGTTAGCTTCAAGAATATGTGAAACAATGTGCAAAATGTATACTCTCAGTAGGTACATGGCATATGTAGTCTAATTGACTTCTAGTTGTATTTGGTTTCCAAGAAGTAACACCTTCAGAGGTGTGTTCTATTACTGACTTACAAACAAGCTGAGGTTAATTAACTTTGGTCGACTGCATTGGCTGCAGTTGCATAGTGCACATTCTACAACTCTCATTTGATGAAGGTTGAACAAGTGTCAGGTATAAAGTAGTTTTCACCTTGACTGGTAATGATTCTCTCAGTCAGGGTGGTAGCAGAATTATCTCTCTAAGTCTCAATTGACTACAGTGACAGGTACATCAGCAAAATGTATTTTAGTCATTGGAAGACTCCAGGAGTGTCTGAGAGGATGTGGAGTGTAAACTTAGATGAGTCAATTTCAGGTGAGTATCAGACCCTAGGAGGGCATTCCGGGCGGCCTTCAGAGTAACTGGGATCTCTAATGACTGCTACAGGAGTACCATGGGAGTGATTGTGATAGGTTTGGGAACATCTTGGAGAGCTGGAGAGGACTTTGGGTGCCCCAGGGAGCACATGGGAGCGCCAGCAATAAGCCTTGGAGAGCCGGGGATAAGCCTGGGTGCGCCGTCGACCTTCCTGGGAGCACTTGGGTGCGCCGGCGTCAAGTCTTGGTGTGCCGGAGGCAAGTCCGGGTGCGCCGACGACAAGCCTAGGAGCGCCGGCGACAATTCTGGGAGCACCTCGAATCACAGTAGAGCAGTCTGGGAAAAACAACATCCTCTTTGGGAACGCTGCTGGTGCGCCTGGGAATCATAGCTAGTACATGTCGTTCAAAGATTGTAAAAACTCATGTATTCAGTTTGTATTCTCATCTATGTATCTATATAGCTACCTAACGACACATGGTATATCTGGATTGGCTGCAGGTGGAGCTTGAGAGCAATTCGAGATGCGCCTGAAAATGACAATCGTGTGAGCTCAGAGATAAACACCGAAGCTGTGAGCGAGCGACTTTGGAGATTCACTTGGAGGCGGTAATCTAGCGTATTTGGTGATACTGTTGGAGGCCGTGCTCAGGTGAACTAAGAGATGCACTCAAAGATCGTGATTGATGCTCTTGGAGGCAGTAATTGAGCGTATTTGGAGATTCACTTGGAGGCCATGATCAAGTGAACTGAGAGATGCAGTCCGAGATGGTGATCGAGGGAGTTTGTAGATGCACTTGTGAAGTCCGTAACCGAGCGAGTTTGGAGATACCTCTGGAGGCCTTGATCGAGCGAGTTTGGAGATATGCACTTGGAGGCCATGATCGTGCGAAATTGCAGGCCGTGATCGAGCGAGTTTGGAGATGCACTTGGAGGCCGTAATCGAGCGAGTTTGGAGATACACTTAGAGGCCGTGATCACGCGAGTTTGGACGAGTACATAGAGACGGTCGATGGACGGCGCACCGGGTGCTGAGACTCTATTCATCAGTGAGTCCACTCGCAACTGTGGGAATGTGACAAGGTGACTTTACCTTTGAGCTGTCATGTAGAGCTGGCTGATGGCGGTCGATCGTGTAGGGAGGCACGACTGAAGTGGAAGCTACATCCAGGGGTCAACTCGTAATCATGATACTGAAGAGAAGACAAACAATCTTGGGTACTCGGTGTATGCTGTATTCAGTGTATGCTGTACTCGGTGTCAACTCATGATCATGACATGGAGAGATAGAGAGGGATAACATAACTTTCGGTTCTGTAATGATGTTAGAGTTGTGGACGAGAAAGAGAGAGATGGTGGGTGAAGATGGGAATGATGTGGAGGATATGAGCGGATATGAGAAATCAGGGGTACAACTTGCCTGATGGGGTTGGGAAAACCTCGTATCGGTGTAAATACACTCCAGATCGGGAATAGTACCTCCTGAATCGGGGATGGTAAATTATCTTGCACACGAAATTCCCTTAAGTCCCAGTTCTCATGATGATTTCCCCCATCTCCTCTCATCTCTCTCATGCTCGTCCTCAAGTCTACCATCACCTAAGAACACGAAGTTAAGTCATTGCTCTCTATCTCTCCATGCTATGATCAAGAGTCAACACCGAGTACAGCATACCCCGAGTATATCATACACCAAGTACAGCATACACCGAGTACAGCATACATCGAAGTACAGGATACCCTGAGTCCTGCATGCACTGCATACTGCGTCATCCCAAGATCGACTGTCTCCCGCTCTCATCTCTTGGCAGACCATGTTGTACTCAATTCTCTACATTCCCACAATCATAAGTTAACCAATGAATAGAGTCTCAGCTCCCATCACGCCTCCCCCCCGATCTACCCCCTCCAGATTGACAGCCGCCAAGTACTCCTCCAATCTGGCTCAATCACGGCCTGCAGGTGTATCTCTAAAGTCGCTCGATCGTAGTCTCCAAGTGTATCTCTAAACTCGCTTAATTAAGGCCTCCACATTTGCTCAATCATAGCCTCCAAGGGTATCTCCAAACTCGCTCGATTACGCCCTCCAAACTCACTCAATTACGGCCTCGAAGTGAATCTCCAGACTCGCTCGATTACCGCCTCCAATCTCGCTCGATCACGGCCTCCATGTGCATCTCCAAACTCCCTTGATTACCGCCAACAAGTGCATCTCCAAACTCGCTCGAATACTGCCACCAATCGCATCTCCAAACAAGCTCGATAACAGCCTCCAATTACATCTTTATGAAGGAATGGCGGCTGTACGTAGATACAGGGGTAATGGAGGTGCAAACAGTAACGGGTAGTATATGTTCGGCAGACCCCAGAGTAGATAGACATCATCTCATTTCCATCATATCTTATCATACAATGAAACTAGACTATCTTTCCCAACTTTTTGGTCTCACTCGCTCTGTCTGCGATATCATGGATCCACGCAATTGTGTGGGATCCTCAACTCCGGGTAGTATCATATCTTCTCACCTGATTCATACTCTCCTCGAACCAGAACCGCTCTCTCTCATTAATTCCCTTTGGATGATGTGAGAGTTGCGGCGGAGTGTTGATGGTGGGATCTCTGCCTTCTAGCTCCATCGTTTCAGCACAACGGCCTCCAAATGGTGCATCTCTAAAAGTGTTCTCAATCGGCGTGTCCTGGTGCTCCTCCGATTATGCTCGAGTATCTGCTGCGGCCAGACTGACTGTATGTACATATAGAGAGAGACTGTAATGATGCATGCCATATTATGATGTAGCGAATATTGTGACTGTAACAAAGATGAATATGATAAGACAAAATGCCTTGTGGTTATGTAAAAACCACTGCGGTGAGAATACGGCATCAAGTCTCCCGCAGCGCTGCGCAGCGGTCTCAGCTTCTCTCGAAGACCCCCGCAGATCTGCGCAGAGGTCTCAGGCGCTCCAAAATTTGACTATCCTAGATGGAGCATCGTGAATGCACCTCCATAACTGCAGGTCTTCTCAGGAGCACCTGAGAATGCTCTTGCAGAGTCTGAGAGCACTTTGCTTAGCTCCAGGTGGGTCTGGGAGCGTCTGGAAGCATGTAGAAGCAATGGTGAGATCGCCCGGAGTGTCTGGGAGGATTGCGTGTGGCTTCGGGACCAAATTACATTTTGCTGATGTTACAGATCAGAACATGTTTCTCTTACAATGGTTAGCCTTTATGATGTCAAATATTGACAAAATCATCAACTATGTCATCTGACTTGGTCAGAGACAAGTTGCTGGCCAATATTGCTGCATAATCAACGCAAAGTCCACTCTGCTATCCCCAATGTAGAATAGCTATACAACTGTGGACTCATTTATGAGGCAACAGGTTGCTCTCAACATTGTGGGAAACATAATTGGGATATGGTAGAATGTATTGAAGAAGGGTATATCATCAAGGCCCATTAGTGAATTGTATCTAATCTATAATGTCTGTTAATCATGTAAGAATATACTGCCGTGTACTGCTTTGTATATCAATATTTGTGTAGCTAGGGTTACAGGCATGGATCTGTACATATGATAGAGTTGTATGTACATAAGATTAATGCTTGAGTGCAATATCACACATGTCAAGTAACTATTGACCGGGTGGTTACCTCCCTGGAATTGGTGCACTTGCCTTATAGGACAACCAGAAGTACAACCCCAAGTTGCCAGATTGTTAACCCAATTTTGACTGCAATTGGATATGATTTTGTGTCAAGCTCGGGGTTTTCCATGAAGGAATTAATTATATGACACTGCATTATTAAAGTATCACACCATAGGTCCTAGTAACCTTGACAGAGTTAACTGATAGACAGAAGGTGCAGTTTTTCAAAATAGACTTTACACACTATCAGGTACGTAGTCAGTTTAGATATCTTTCACAACCGAAATCTCCCAGGGTACATCACGAACTCTGTTTTGTTTGCTTTCGTTTTCGTGCTGAGTTATACAGTATTCAGTTGAATCCTCCATGATAAACATCGTTTGTTCTGACAGTGGCTGATTGGAATGCAACAATCCATGATTGTCTGCGGCATGATTTAGTGTTTCAATTGGGCCTTGGATTGACAAACCAGATGGCTAACAGGATATGTTGTGGTCGGTTATTTCTATCAATACTAAATCTATACTTGAAATCTCATACTTCAATTGACTCAAGGTTTTACCTTGTTCTCACTATTGGTTCAAAACTGATTTGCAAGCGCCATTCAAAGCACAGGGAGAAATGCTTGTGTTGATGGTGTGTAGTCTGCCATTTAATTATTAACAGACTACAGGGGAACTCACGCAGCAGAAAGCAGAAATGTTGCAAGATAACTTCCGGACACTGGTATGCCAAGCCAGTGCGAGGAAGTGATAGGACCTGTGCTCCAAAGCATACTCATACGATGTGGTGGTTTATTAACAATGATTCACAATCGTCTTCAACTTGTTGAAAGTTATGTTAACTAGATGTCAGAAACTCATGGTTAGCTTTGTGGCTGTCAATGTTGATAACAGTGACCAACTTCTTGAATTTCACCCATCATTTACAGTCAGCAAAGACTCTTAATGTTTATGCTATCACTAAGCGCTGCCGAGGTAAAAGTTGGTGCTCGTGTGCATTTATACATCTACTGTGTACCTGTTATGGGGGTGCATAATCCCAATAATCAATATAACATTTATTGAATTAAGTACAACCGCCTATCTAAGAAACTCTTGTTCCCTCGTCTTATCCTAAGACTCAACCTCTTGCACTGTTCTTTATGCAAGAGCACTTAGTGTAAATCTGGCCCAAAGTCCATCACCTCGATATGCGTAAATGACAACCCGGTCTTCAGATATCGAAGCACTAGATAGTCGATACTCTGTATCTCGCAGAATCTGAAAACCACGCGGTAGGTGTGGGTTAAACGTTGCTCTTCCAAGGTTTAAAGAAGATTGCCGAAAAGTTCGACAATTTGTTGCAGTGCGTATTCGTATTGTTCCAGACTGTACCCAGGCATATGTCGCGTAATCTCGAGTATGCATAATAGAAGTAATGATGAATAGATTTTTAATAGATAGAATTCTAAAGAATATTTTAAGATCGTCTTCAGTGTTCTGAATGTTTGACTGTGGATTGCTGCTTGAGCTTGTTCTTCTCATTGTCGAAACAATGCCATCTCTTTATAGTCGTCTTGGGGTGCTAAGTACCACCCACACCTTGACGCTATGATCACAGAGCTCATGATAGCTTATTGCGGGCGTATCAATGCATTACTAGCATGCGCCTAGGATATAATGCCATGCTTCCCAATAGGTTATCATGTTCATGCAATGTGGTTTCAAAGCATTACGCTCCTGATAAGAATCAGGCCATCCATCGCATGATATCATGTCAGACAACATGTCAGATGAAACTTGAACTTAGACATCTTACTACCCGTTTATGCCAGTAGATGAAACGTTAAACCAACAAAATAGTTGGCAGCGCCTAACGCAAATTAATGCCTCACCTGAAAGGCTATTTGGCCTGCGTCATAGATTTAATCGGTGACCAACCAATACTATGTCATCATAGAATTTGTCACGTCAGCTCATATCCTATACGAGACTGACGTTGCACTGCATACTAACTCAAACCAATGAGCAGGGTTGCTTCAGGCCTCCTATCTTAAGCCAACGTCATAATCCCCTCAGTTACGTCTTGCTAAGGCCGAGACTGTTCTGTAAACCGGGGAGTACCCTGGTTGTTCTTATCGCCAGAGCGATATGCCAGGAGTCCCACTTGATTGCAAATGACTATCAACCGCTGATGTTTGTGTGTTGGAGTATGTTCCAGTCCAATCAAACATGTCCCGCTAGTTCGGAGAAGTGAACGTGGTTGGATTCAATCCGCTCGGCAGATTTTGATTTCTTTCGATCTGGCAGCATTGTTGTGTCTTCAAATCAGAATAACTGTTTATCGTATTCTTTCAATGAATTCACTAAGCAGTCAATCTGCTTATTCAATCGACGCGCAACACCTATGAATCTCCGCTAAGAGACATAGGACTGGCCAACTTGCAAAGACAAGAATAGGTGTTATGCATATCACGTGACTAGACCGCGAGTAACTCCATGATATGTATTCATATTCTCATGCAAGTACCATTATTGCTGTTTTGGGGAAAACCCCTAACAGTACCCAATTTTGAAAATGAATTCAATGAGCAGGGTCTCAACAGTTCCTTCCATTCCATTGGCACAACATTATTCCAGTAGGCTATTGGCAGTGATGTTCCAGGTGCCTGGCATGTCAGAGAACTTATCAGAATGTCTAACCCTATTGGTTTGACATGTCCCAAGTCATAATTCTCATAATGTTCTGCGCTCTTTTGCGTGTATTCTATTTTTCTATTAATTTGACTTCACAATACCCAGAGGATCTGATATGTGTTACGGGTCTCAAAGTCAAAGAGCAGGATACAAACAACCAAGTTTAAAGAGAAGGATACAAAAGGAATAAGGAAGTTGGTGGTAGAAAAAAGAAATATTGGGAAAAGAAATGCATACGCGAGATATGCAGGAATAGATTGCGAAAGAGAAAAGTTCTACTTCTCACTACGGAGCAACCAGTCAGGTCACCGGTTTTAGAAAAGGGGGTGATGCTCAGGGTTCTCCTTCGAAAGCTATAATGGTACTTAATGAGTCCGGATGCATACATATCTCAAGTGATATGCATAACACCTATGCAAGAGGAGATTTAAGTTGGCCAGTGGTATACTCTTTAGCAGGGGTTTATACTAGTCGCAAGAAGATTGCAGACAGATGCGACTGGCAGGAATTCTTGCAGCTGCTATGCCCTACTGGGATGATAGACAAGATCATCAGCAGTGCTAGGTGCCTTCTATCAACTTTCATTCCTTGGATACAAGCGGGACGCGTGTCATCATGAAGGCAGTATTAGTCAATATACTATTACGTGGACTCTTCACCCCTACCTGTAACGGGATAGGAATTGGGTGAGGCACATCCCGGTTGGAGAACAGTCTCAACATTAGCTTGACATGCTGAGGGAATTATGATGTTGGCATTAACCTAGAGCGAGCATTACTCATTGGTTTGAGTAATATGGATTGCATTGCTGCTTCGTATATCGATCCAAGCTGATGCATGCACATTCCACGTTGGAATAGTATCGGTTGGTCACTGTATAAATCTATCATGCAATTAATAACTCATCTAGTATGAGGAACTTAAGAGGCCATAAACATTACCAAAGTTGGTTGGTAGATGTTCCAACAACCACTCGTTTGTTGCGAGATATCCAAGTGGAAGTTTGATTTTGATTAATTACACCATGACCCGTGGCATGCGCATTGGTTAGAATGTAAGGTGCGAACACCTATTAAGTTATGAGCGATTTAATCATAGTCGGAAAAGCGGACATTTGTAAGAATGTCAAGCGTAGACACGAAGCTATGAGGGGAAGTCTTCATAGTGGAAACCTAACTATAAAGTGATCACATTGTTCAAGCAATGAGAAGGGCAAGCACTAGCGGCGAGACGAAGAAATGATACCTACCAGCGAAGAACAATCTGATATATTATTGCATTTTTATGATCCCGATCATGTATATCAAATATAAGAATCTACTAGCTTTCTGTAGCAGTAGCCCCGCACCTCGATAAGTACTTTGCTGCAATTGCCCCTTACCTTCGAAAACGAAAACAATGTTATTGTATATGCATTTGAGAAAGTATTATCGTTGTGCAGAGATCATCAATTACCATTTGCAGCACAGTGTAAGGATGCGTACGCCTACGTCTAGCCGCAGACGTATGAGATGGTATACGGTTGCACACGAGAGCGAGTGAGTATAGATGGAGAGTATAGTGGTAAGATATTCGATA
>Ga0307512_10000670_pt1 | contig 50624 bp, 46 predicted proteins | sample 14_EM_MG_FD_200267 | JGI IMG/M metagenome (GOLD analysis project Ga0307512, IMG submission 200267) | Populus trichocarpa ectomycorrhiza microbial communities from riparian zone in the Pacific Northwest, United States - 14_EM | ecosystem: Host-associated > Plants > Roots > Unclassified | place...
ATCAATTATGTATTAAAGATACAAAATTACCTATTAAGAATATTAATTCCAATTTAATAATACCTGATATTATATCTACACATACAGATATAACAACTTTTAACTCTACTATACTTGGTGTTGAAAATTACATATTGTTTCCACATAACTACATATTACAACCATACGAATATAACAATCTTGTATGCCAATTCTGTTATGTCAGTATTTCACAGATGATGTCTTGTTTTTGATTATTCAATTCAACTATTCAAGTAGGATATTTGCCAAAGCAAGGAGAAATATACAATTTGTAATCTAGATCAATTGCAGGAAAATTACCAACTTGGTTGACAACATGCCACTAATGACATACATTATCACACTAAGACTGGTACCAGGTGTCTCAATATTGAAATTTCATCTTATCTTAGTAATGCATTAGACATGAAAAATTGCAAAGTATAATATTTGAATTGATTTGGGAATGATATGCCTTCTACTGGGACAGATTGAATATAGGTTATACATACTCAAATTGATGAATGATAATGCCCAAGGAAACATACTGACCAATTCATACCTATATTCTATTATATCAGTTTTGTGCAACTCATGTGAGATTGATCTGTATCTATAAAATTTAATCAATATTAGTTCTAATCAGATTCAGCTCAAGAATTTGATTTATCCCAGCAAGATTTCTCCATCACTAGAATTCAGTCCCAATCAATACTCATTGTTCAGTCCCTTGCAATATGTGCTCATTAGTATACAATGCAACAAAAGAATCTTCAGCTGTGTGTAGCATGCTGTAATACAAGAGGTTGCAGCAATACTGTCCAGAATGATAAATATTGTCATACGGAAATTTGTAATTAGTATTACAATTATTAGATAGCTATGTTGTTGAGATCATAGCCAGATACCAAGCCAGCTGTACTATTATGACAGTTATTCAAACAATTTCCCAACCATGGTATAAACGATCTGAAACTGATAATTTCACATTAAATCCTTATCAGAACGGCCAATTCAAGTCTACTCAACATCAAATTTCTGTACACCCGTAATATTAATTTTGTAGAATTGAATGTCAGTGTAAATAATCAGTATTTTCCATTGTAGTGACCAAACCTGTTGCAACTCTGACATTTCAAACCATAACATGAGGAATAAGAAATTATAACAGTATATACCATTATACTTATGTGATAACGTAAAATAGTATTACAAGTTGCACTTAAGTTCAGTAATACCCTACAGAATTCCTTCAAATATATATCATTGTACATGCCATATCAATTCAATGATTCAAAGAAATAAAAGATACTGGTATATATTAGAAGTTAACTAATGACATAGATGTATATAATCTTTGTATTAAATACGTGTGGCAATTAAATCTGTTAACTTTAAATTTCATATTTCCAATATTAAGTAGTTGTGTAATACTATAGTATTAATACATCAAGTAATATAGAATAGAAATAATATTTGACTTCATTGTATAGATTTACAATATTGTAAATGTTGATTACTCAAATTGAAATAAAAAATTTAAACTGCTGGATAATTTTGGCAATTGAAATTTGATGTTTGCTTATGTTAAATCATAATAGTCATAGAGCAATATACAAAATCTCCTCAAATATAGATATGTGAGACAACACATGTATATAATTACATCTCGCTGTCCAGATAATTAGAGTTTGTCTATTATACAGGACATCTTACAACTACTGACTATCAACCACATGTAATTTGCAAATCAATCACACATTGATAATATTTACCTACAGATTGGTGCAGTAAAAGGAAAGCGAAACATGCAGTGAACTATTAGATAGTGGAAGGAATAATGACAAAAAGTAAGTTGCTAATACATATATAATGTACAGAGGAAACTATATGGATCTGATATGTATTTTGAATTATTTTAAGTACAACACAAAGAGAGATAGTCAAAAAGGAAGATAATATATTGATTATACATTTTTACTGATGAAATCATTATTGATGAGTTTCTAGAAGTGAAATGTATTCTATTAATTGCAATTGCTGAAATATCTAATATAAGGAAGATTTGACAACAATCAGATTTTCTGCACAATATTAAACTGATCAGAGACCTACTTGAACAGATTCTATTGAACATTTTACAGCAAACATGCAGGAATGTTTATTTGTAACTCAAACCAGAAGGTATTTTTCAATCACAAGATCCCAAATCAACATAACTATACCATTTTACTATAATTGACAACAATTTTAAGCCAAGTAGTCTTGATTGGGTAGTTGTGCATTGTAATATTTAGCTGTTATATGAGTTGAGAAATCACTGGATATTTAATAAAGATCATTTTATTTCAGACTTGTAGAGAATCACAAATCAACTATACCAAATATTGACTATCACATATACTTTATGAAGACAAGTATCGAATAAACCAATGCTAGTAATACTGTTACCAGGTACAATAGATTACAGCTAGACCTCTACCATATCTAGATTGACAAGAAGTCGCAATTCACTACCCCAGCTGTCTGAATTGAGATCGAATCAGTTGATGCTGTCGGCTGACAGAAATGACAATCTTATATAATAGGCATAGAAATACATTCCAAATATTGTGAATTATGTACAAAATGTATATCTATTGAGAATGAGAATTTGACAGCTATCTCAAAAGTTGAAGATTAAGAAAACAATATCTTATGGAAATCTGCCATTGAATTGAATATATCAAATATATTGTTGATTAATTATTCTAGCTAATTCAGCTACATTGAAGATTATAATTACCAAACTGCAATCTGGTATAAGATTCAATTTGGGAAACTTGTTGAGTCTGGTGCAAAATAATTACCCATAAATAGAGAAGATAATAACCAAAGAAAGATTCAAAAGAGTATGATCTGTATACCTCAGTTGGTAATAGTATCCAATATTCAGATTAAAGAACTCATACTTCCCCATATTCCACAAAGCCCATGTAAAATTGCAATAATGAATCTGACTTAACAGTCTTAGCCGATGACTTCTGTATACTGTATATTTCTAAACATAACTAAAAATGAGTGTAAATGTTGTATACCTATAGCATTGGTATTGTCTGTACTTTGGCCAGGCCATTATATAATATTATGACTATATAAAGCTACTTCTAATGATTCAAATAAGAACCAAGTTATAGCAAGCCAATTTGTGGATGTACCTCCAGTATCACTCAGCAGATTGTTAAACTGCAAAACAACAGATTGTAATGATATATGACATAATTGGTATTTATCATATATTTCAATTGATAACCAGAAGTAACTACAAAGGTAGGTTCAATAAATACATACAAATGCAATATGGTTTAATACCAATTTAAAGGACAATACATACAATGGAAACAATTCAGGGATAATAATGAAGATTCAATACAAAGAACCATTCTGACAACTGAGCAGATGTAAAACATTATGCAGACTTTGGAGGGTAGATAAATGTAAATCTGTATACTTTTAACTGATTCTGCAAAATTCACGAAATTAGAATCATCTTGCTGGGTAGAAACAAACGTAGCAGACTGTAGAAATTTGAATCGAGATGCTATATTTTAAATAGTTACCAGATATATATCTACTGACAGTACTAAATATACTATAGATATATCTGACAATTGACCAAGCTCAAATTAGAAATAAAATACTTGTGGTTTTTCAAGATGATATTTGATATGTATCACATCCATCTTATCAAGACATAGCAATCGGTTAATATCAACTTCTTATCCAGATTTCTCATCTAACATACTGACGTGAAGAAACAACTGAATTGTTTTCAATAAATCTTCTGATATCAAATATATTTTCGAAAGTTCATACCATAATGCAACTACTATTGCAAGATGCTATCGAGGTATCTATCTCCATTGCAATATGACACTCACCCCGGGTAGACTCCAATTGTATATCTGACAACTATTCAGTAATAACTAAGTTTATCTGTATTTTCAACTATTATATCTTGTTGTATAACTGCTAAACCACAGCAAATGGCACAGATATAATTATTACTTCCTATTCAAAAGGTTCCATAATTGCTTCAGAGATCTTCATAAATATTAAGAGCTTGTAGTTACATAAATTAAAATTATGTATCATTTCATAACCTAATAATCTTCAATACTATCAGTTATTTGCTACATTCTACAAATACAACAAGGGGAAATATAATGGAAAAAGCAGTTATAAAATAAATTCAGATATATCCCAAGCAAAGAATTAAATCTACTGCTCATTTTCCATCTTGCATACAACCAAACTTGCTGAGAGATGACTATTTAGAATAATAATTCTTATACCAACTGGGTAACAGCTGGCTTGAAGCTTGAATATGGATATTTTTGATACCACAATGGAAAATTGCACATTTAAAATAAACTGATACCTTTATAAAGGTAAAGATTAATCATTTTGCTGCAAAAATAACAATGATACTAGCAGTATTCAATACATCAAATTATAGCTATACATGGTAGTACTATCATTACCTGTTAATTTGTTGAAGTTGTCAGTATTTACACTTATATTTCTGTACATTGTATCTGAACAGAACCAACTTGGCAATAAAATCAGGTGGTAAACTATTCCAAATGTAAGAATATTCTAGATGTTCAGAATTATTTATTGGATGTTATAATATAAATTTGTACATCTCTTCTAAAATTTGTGAAATGATATGTAATCTAGATCATACAGTATACAATCTATCTTCAACTGATAACTTATTTAATAATACCATTGTTGTTATGAAGAAAAGTATTCCAGTAACAAGCCCATGTGGTACCATTCAAACTCAGTCTGATATATCTATTCAAATTTGCTTGCTTATAAGATATTAAAATAGTTATGCAAAGTCACAAACATTATTACAGCTACATGAGACAATACCTTGCCCTACTGCTTCTTTATATATATACTGACCTTTTTGCAATATAATAATTACTGGTAGCACTCACAACAAATATTTATCTCACAGAGAGAATATATTTAACTATGAAAATTGCTTTATATTATGATACTATGTATTACCAGAGTATTCAATTGGACAATGTGCTTGTTTATTGAATATTGAAAGTGGTAATTGAATTTTACATACTTAGCAGTTGCTTCAATGTATATCAATTGAAGGTTATCTAACTTGTATATACTACAGTAGATATTAATTAACAATAAATATCTGGTATAATGGGAAGATACAATAATATTTAAATTGAAATAATAGTTAGCATACAGCTGTAATATCCAGAACAAGAAATATAGAATAGCTTTACTATTCTTACAGATGACTATACCGATAGTAACCAATAACATGGAAATATATTGGCTGAGGATATTTAAAATTTCAAGTAGTAAAATTTGAACTATACTAGATATTGATACAATTACCTTAATATTATACAAACTAAATTGTAGAATACAATTGTATAATGAAGTTTCAGAATATACTCTGTAAATTCATTACTGATTTATTTACTAATGGATGAGAAAAAGTCACAGCTTGATATCTGTTCAAATGTAGAATAATGCTACCAGCACTAAATTTGGCAAGTATAATATAAGCTGTCAGTCTATCTGAATTCACATTTTCTTTCAATGAACTTAACTGTTTATTCCACTATCATTGATTCTATTCCACTTCAGTCGAAATAATATGGTATATGTCAACATAGTTTGAACTATCAGTGTAAATGTGGGTAGTGCATTGTGATTTATTGGCTCCCAATAGTAGTAAAGTAGAATTTGCATATAGTATCACCCACAATGTATAAAGTTAGACCATAGCTGCCACTGCACAAATTGAATTTCTACTATTGCATGTCTTTGAATCTCAATATTACAGTCAAAAATATTAATGTAATTCATTTGCCATTAACCAAACTTCAAACTGTATATAATGTAATGGTTCAGCCATAAATTCTTAACAGTACTGGACTCTAATTAACTAATACTTTTAAGCTGCTGTTTTTCTACAGGAAGAATACAGGTATATTTAAATTTTTCAAATATTTGAAGTTTAAGATGCAATTGTATCCAGTATATTTTCAAACCAATTTCATAAATATCAGACTACAAAATTAAGATCAGCCATAGATGTAACATTAAAATCCAGTAAGGTATTTATTATATCAAATGATGGAAAATGATGCAACATTGAATATTTGCTGTTTGTTGAAATATTGAACATGTGATGATGGGTTGAATCTAGTTTGTCAATAGTAAAATTCCATCATGGTATAATAGATAATATATTGTTCAGCACAATATCTGACATAGTTCTGTATCTGGAACATGGGCAAATAATGGAAACAGCAAGCAATCAGATTGGATAATGTAATGATAATTGATCAATTCATTGCAAATACTAAGTAGATGATTCAACCTGTATTGCGGTAAATATCATAAGTTCATCCAAATACTACATGTAATGACATTGATCTTAATCCTCATTAATCATATACAATCAAAATTTGAAAGTGTTTACTCCATCACTGGGGTCAATTGCAATGTATTCAGAGAATGATGCAATTGACATTTATCAAGTTTTAATCGTTTGATACATTCCACCTCTTTGGACCAAGTGACTTTTTTGCTTCTGTGTTACTCTTGATTATGAAGTCTCTTGCAGAGTTGCTGTACAATGTTGCGGTGTGCAATCACTTCATTGGCCTAAACTCACTAACTATCTTTCTGTCTGATTGACATATACACCAGCACTCAAGTGCTGGCAGTGCTGCCACACAGAACCTTCAACCAACCTGAGTGATGACTGCACTCAAATCTGGCACCACACTCCTCCATCATAGTATTACATCTGCAAGAATTAAATACTAAAAAAAACAAGAATAACATTTGCCTGAAGCTTCTTTCAAATTATCAATCAAACCTGAAGCTTCACCATAGCAGTTGACCTTGCCTGGTGCTCCTTCAATTTGATTATCCTGCTACTTGATATCACTTTCCTGAACACTTCACCTCCAGCCATAAGAACCCACCAATTAGGTATGCCACACCTACAAGATTTCCTTGACCTGGAGTTCCAAAGTGATCATCAATTCAACCTTGACTGGGGCCACAATCTTGATCAGAATGTCAACTTCATGTACTGTCAATTGGCAAACTTTCTTACATCTTGATCCTGTTGCTGGTGATTGAGACAATCAGCAATCCCTGAACTGCTGGCTGTGAGTGTGGCTGTGAGTTGTGTGTTTCTTCAACAGACAAGGCATTTCTCACCATGTCATTATATATACTGCCACCATGTGACCAAATCCTCAACTGTTCATCTCTATACTTAATGACTTTACATATTACACTCACAGCAAATTCACTGATCTCCCACTCTGCTCTCTTTGTGTACTAAGTGCACCATTCATACATTCACTGATCTCTGCATATGTGAATACTGGTTGCACTATACAAGTTGCAGCTCTCCTTTGATGGGCTGTCCCCATTCATAACTGTCATTCAATATTTTTTAATTGATGACAACATTATCACGATTGCCCCAGCTGCTGAATCTGTCACTGCGCTCCTTCACTCTGGCAAAGTGCTTTGAAAATACCTTGCAATGTTCACTATTGTATGGCATCTGTCACATTGCACAGTATCTCTCCAATCAGTGCTGTGACTTGCATGCTTCTCATAATCTGAACTGCTACCTTCACTCTTGCAGCCCCTTTGATGGGACAGATAGGACTGAATAGTAAACTTTGAATTCCGCTTGTTGCTGTTCATCCCTTGTGGTGAGAACATGCCTGCCACCTCTGTGTAGTCTTCCTTCTATAATTGAACTTTGTAAGCACCAATCTTGTTGATGATCTCTTCCAAATTGTCAGCCAGGGTGTCGATCTTGTCATACATCCACTGGGTGAATATTCTCCATTTATTATACTAATGTATATACTCCATCATGCAGCACCTGTGCTCACACTTCAGCATCATACTGGTTGGTGCTTGGACTCTGCATTCAGAGGTTGAAGTCTTTCAGATACATTTAGATTTAGCATGCAAATTTGTATACATTCTCTCAGTCCCTCACCTTCATAGGTGACAATTCATCTGGCAAAACCCAAATATTTAGCTTCACCTTTGACTTGTAGCCCTTCTTCAGCTGATACCCCAGTGCCTTCACACCTTTCTGACTACCATTCTGCTCCCACAATGACCTCTCAATCGCAAGGAGAATTGTTGACTGTGTGATTGCATACAGCTTCTTCCATGCTTTGAACTAAGTTGGGATCCTCACATTCATTCCATCTGGTACCTCCTCTCTACCATCAACACAGACAACAACCTACCTCTCTTGCATGTATATTTCACTGTCCACAATCCAGCACTAATAATCTGTACAGTCAATCTTCTTCAGTATGATGGCTGATGATTGAACCATTCTCATTTCATGTGTGGTCAACCTGTACTTCCTCCAATCTGTTGTAATGATGCAGCAAATCTGAGTCTAGTTTGCTAAATGAGAGAAGTGCTCTGACTCATTACCAGATGTTTCATGTCTACTGTGTTGAATCTCACTATTGACATAAACTCACTAACTGTCTCTCTGACAAAATGACATGTAGAAATGAACTACATGGTATACAGTTCTGCCGTACTAAATGCCACTCCATTCCAAGTGATGACTGCAATCCAATCTGTCCCCCAAGAATTACAGATTTCAACTTGTCTATGAATTTCATATTTGTTCTCTTGGATTTTGGTAATTGTTTTGGTTTCTGAGTTAGCCCTCGTTCATATCTGAATTTGTTGAGGTATTCCAATTTGTTCTTTTGGGTTGCGGATTACAGTTAGATTATGATGTTGTTATACATTATGGAAAGATCATGAGCTGCATATAGATGACTACTTGCGATAAATCAAGTAAGTTGCTGATTCTCATAATCAACCTGCCTCTGATACTGACTCCGACAGCAACTACTCTGACAGCAGTTACTCTATCAGCAGCTAAATCAATTGCAGCCGCTCAGACCGAAACCACTAACGGCAGTAACGTTGATAAGTCCTTGAGCAACACTTCCAACAGCAACTTCCAAAACAGTCTGCCATAGCCATATTCAATGGACTCAATGTCTTTGTGATTTATCAATACAAAATTTCTACTATTAAGTGCTCTTCAACCTTATTACAATGCAAGCACTCTACAGTCAAGGGGACAATACACTACCAAAACCCCATAATGTTAATGAAATCTATGTTTTCTCCTCAAGATCTGATAACAAAAAATAAAGTATGTATTCTGTACTGATATACAACGCTTCTATTTATCATAATATCCATGCCACCCAGATGTTAACTTCTGTTTGCAATGAGTAATTACAGTTTGAAGGTGTGTAAGTCACTAGGAGAACTGAACACGAATGCTTGATGTTTACAAATCAGGGTTTCATCAAGCTTGAATATATTTGTCTTTGCTGCAGTATCAATAGATACACTAGACCCTTCTCGCTGAATCCTGCACACTAATAGATTGACACCGATCTGACACCATGTTTTGATTTGCAATAAGTGTTTAGGTATAGCAGATATTGTAGATTAGTTACACAGCAAACAGAATGGGTACAGTATTGAGCTCTATACCATCCAAGGCCAAAATTCTACTGTTTGTGAATGTGCTCCCATTGTAATCCACAATTATATATGCTATACACTTTTAACATCAAGGTACAGAGAATAACAGACATTATATACAGTGTCTGAGCTACAAAGCAAGCTATGTCCGGTTTCTGACATTGTTTGATTGCTTTCAATTACATATATGGTGCAGTGGAAAGTAAAATATTTCAATCAAGTACTATTCAGCTCTGACAGATCACTCTGACAAGTAGAGTACCAATTTCATATGGCTGGAACTCACAATATACTATACTCTTGAACTGGAGATCCTCATGGTTACCAACTGTGGTAGCTATATTATACATCTCATGTTAGTATAGATTAGTATTGTTGCTATTTACCACCTGTCTGTCACTGTATCTTGTCAAGAGTACCAATTCCCAAACAAATACCTTTCCGCCCTCTGACAGACACACAGCTGCATTTAACACAACTGAATAGTACAGTGTTGAAACTGTAACATTAATACTCCGGCGATACACCACAACTGCTGAGATAAAACAGTCTGAATGGTCAACTTGAGGTATGAGCGACCTGAAGAGTCCATCCAAACCCTTCTCAGCTGCACTTGTAGATATCTGGGGGCCTAACCTCTTTCATCTACTGTAACTATAATGAAATACTATCTATTGAGATACATATCACCTGAGGCTTAATCCACCAAGTTTCATTCCGGAAGTTCATTGGAAACAGCACCTGTATATTGCACGAAACTGTACATTCCATCATATATCATCCTGTCCAAGATTTATTATGGTAAACTACTCGCAATGCAGTTGTTGGATAATGGAATCTTCATTTTCTTCACCATAAGGCCAGATCAGTAATCTCTACCCACAGAGTACCCCTGGAGATATCTGGCTGGATTTGCAAGATGATAATATTTACAACTGTAGGTACCCCATTGGCAGCCATATTAGTAAAGACTATACTGTACCATATTGAAATTTACCTCTAGGGTAAAATTGCCATAATGAGATTCCAGAGTTCTAGCTTGAGAAGGATTTCATAGTGGAGTCAAATCTGAAGGTTGGTGAGTATGAGTGTAGCTCAAAAACATTCACAGTGTACTGAAACTTAACAAAGATATAGCAACCAATAATATCTCTATGAATATAAATATAGTTAAGAATATTTTGAGCAGATTGGATATAGACATTCAATATAGATTCAATTGTTATACGCAGTGTGTCCAATGTAAATATAAAGATGATACATAAATACACACAATATGAAATTCTATAATTTATACATTGTACACTATGGCCAGTGTAACCAGAAATGACAGCAGCACCTGTATATATCATTAAAAATCTGGAAGCAGCAGTGGCCACAAAATCAAAACCCCAGTGGTATAATTCAGGTTGGGACATCAGCTGCTGTAATGATCATCACACAGGCAGCTGAGTACATGATGACAGCAGCAGCCACAGTCATTAAAACTCGAGTAGTAGTAGTAGTTGCCAGATTAATCAGAGATTGGAGGCTAGTAGCAATGTAACTCACTCAGAAGCAAATATTTGACAAAAACACCAATCAGAAGTCAATTACACCAGTAATTATTGCATTAACTGCCAACGGACACATGATTGAATAACAATGATAAGTTGGCCAGTGGAGATATCTCTCGGTGGATAAAACTTAAACTACATGTCAATTAATTAGCAAAGTATAAATGGCATGCAAGTAGATTCAAATAGAATGAAGCAGATATCTTGCTTTACCCAGAATCTCATATTATATTAGTGGTGTTGATACATGTCAACCTCACCTGCTGTATAAAACTAGCTAGACATTCATGTATTGCATTACAATTATACAAAATTACCATCAATTCACATGATATGCAAAATGAAAGTTTGAGGACACAGTGAGCCATTGAAAGGATGCATGCGCCAGTGTCTGGCGGTAGAGGAATACGGTTGCAACTGTGGACTCGAGTGATTATATACGTAGATGTGTAGATGACTAGGTAAGAATATCGCTAGAGATCTTAGGCTCATGGCAAGCCGACTGTCTAGAGTGTCTGTTACCCGGCCCCTCGTAACGTGCCGCTGTTACATTATCCCTCCCTTTAGATGTAGACCTCCTGGGCTGCCAACGCCAGTATGAGAGAAAGGGAGGAATGGGAAACAAAGAATGAAATTATCATCCTACATACGCAATTGTACGAACCCATAAGTCCCACAACTGATCGGTAAAGCCCAATGGCGACCTTTCAGCAGATCCAGCCCACGGGGAAACTCCACCACCAGTGGCAGGTGGTAAAAGCCCTTGCCGATGGCATTTGAACCGGGCCGAGATCCAAAGAAGGGAAGAAGAGCTGAGAAACACAAGAATACATCCAAAAGTGGTCCCATCTCCATATCTTGACATCCAAATCCATGCTCCAACGACTATCACTACCGTAGCTTGTATCTCAGCATAGGTCATTGTCGGAATTCGTCAGCATGGTAGAGGGCTTCCGCTCATTACTTGACATCAATGGGAGCTTCCGCTGCCACATCGGTTGTAGCTGTCAACCATATGCGTCAGTCGCGTCTTATTCATCAATATCTGACATGTAAGCTTCTCTAAAATGGTTATACTGAACAGGTTCAAGCGCGCTAGCGCTATCTGAGCTCATCGCAGAGCTTCGCCATGCTCTATAGACCATGTCTTGCAGCCGTTCGTCATTGGTAAGTGGCATTGACTCGGTAATCATCTTTTGAAGTCCGCTTCACTGACCATCCAGTCGCCTGAATGGTTGTGCTCTCGATAGGCGGCTTCCGTAGCATCGTCGTCAACTTGGTCAACTTGCCGGTCAACTGCTCGGTGGACTCTTGGTGTTTGTCTCTGTAGACTGCCTCTGGGTACTCATTTGACTTGTCGGTAGGACTCGACTGATCTGACACAGCTATCTTCTTTTTCAAAATTCGTTGCTCTGCCGACGACTTATAATTATATCGATTGTCCCTGTGGATCCATAGCAGAGTAATCATGATACAGGATTGTAATCAAAATCGGTGATTCGGCAGGTAATTTGTTTCAGCTTTGGCTTCGTCTGCAGACTATCATTCTTTGGCTTCTGGACATTCTTAGTTGACTTCTCTGTGGCCACCTCGGTAGGCAGCTTCGGTTGAATATCTGTTGGCTACTCTGTAGTCCTTTGATAGACATCTCCATCAGCGGCTTTGTCCAGTTGGGCAACCGATATTCCACTCGTTCATTCTCCATGTGGAGTGCTTCGTAGAGATATCTGTCAATGTGAGATCAGGGTGATCATCTGTTCTTATATATCTCGACTGTCTCTTGTGATGCCATTCTGCAAACTATTCAGTATACACTGTGGTAATTTTACAACTCCTTGAGGACCAATTCGGTAGCAATATTGCACTCATTCCGTATCGCATTCGGAACTCCTTTGGTAGCCGTATTCAAGATACATCCTCCCACCTGAGGTCCGGGCCCCTGAGATGACTTTCCAATTCATTTGCGAGTCCATTGTACCCTCCACTCTACTGTTCCGTGTCCGGTCAGGGTTACCGACCATTGGAATATTGTCGACTTTCTTCTTCACATCGGTGGTCAGTGTGTCGGTAGCCTGGGCTATTATGATAGCAAGTATAAATCGTAAGGTTTGACCGCTGCCAAAGTTGCTAAAAGTTGTGCAGTAGGTCTCTAATATCCAATCTCATAATCAGGTCGTCTAGAGGGACCATCTGCCGGGTCCCTGTTTCCAGCCAGATGCTGCTTGACTCGGTGCATTTATCGTCGTTCTCTCAGTCCACTAGTCAATTCGTCCCCAGGTGCATTTGCGACTTCTATCCATTTCAATTGATGAATATATCTCAGGGTGCATCTTTCCTGCACGTTGGGTATGGTAATGCTTTGCGGGAGCGGTCGTGATTCCGGTCCGGTCATCCCCCAGTTTTGAAAGTCATTGCTCTGCGAATATGTTGTATATCCGCATTCGGTTGCAATTATCATAGCACACACAGTGGTCTCGGGACGTGGTAGGAATCCACATAACCTTTGTATAGTCAGATAGGACTCATACGGCTCCAATTTGGTTGAGTTCATTGTAGATCTTCGTAGTTTGGTTAATTGAGGCCGGCTACCGCTCAACCTCAGTGATATATCATTGTATGATAATACTCGCTTCCAGGCCAATATCCGTCAATGATTGTGCCATTCGATCACTCAGGGGCAATTGTATCTCACGCCCATCTGTAAGTCGCAATATCTCAAATACAGATCGCATGAATTCTGACGACTTCTTCGGCTCTGTCATCTGCATTAGCTAAAAAATCAACACACGATGGAGGCGATGAAGGGTATAATCCAGGAGGCCTTATCATTGGGGGTTCGCCCCCGAATGGACCAAGCTCCGCCATCCAGTCACTCCCGTTATTCCTCAGTGACCCCATAGCAGTCATTCAAGGATCCCATGTGGATGCTCCTCTGCCGCAACCACTGCCGCTGCTCCTTGCTCGCTCATCCAGCCTACGGTGGTGACTACTTCTGCTGGTTAATGTACCGATTCAATGGGTCCGCTCAACCGCAGCTCGCAGCATTGCTAATCACTGTTGGCTTCAAAAATGAAGGCCATCGCAAGCTCCACACGTTGTGGCAAATGCCTGCTCCAGGACGATGACAGTCGGTTGACAACTGGACAATCATGAGTAAACTCCTCGCATGGTCTAGAGGATCAGCAGTCGATTCCCGTCCAACCGCTACAGATTATTATGAACAACTAGTTCTGAGCTGGAACCGTAAGCGCTGAAGATTTAGATTGCATGTATCTACCTCATCCGTACACAGGTGGTTTATTAACATTGCCTTGCCCCAAAGTGGGTGGTCTATGAACATTGCGTCACCCCAAAGAAGGTGGGATAAATAGCCTCGAGATGAGGTTACTTGCCTAGGTATCAGTGGGCCCTCAGTGCTACTCATTGGGACACCCGATGGCCATTGTGAGAGAGAGATAGGCCGGAGGACAACGTAGTTCCGCAGGATCAATTGCAAATTCGCTTGTTTCCTGGTTGCTTGATTGTTGTTCACCACTGGGAGTACCTCCGAATCACTGCTAGGTGTTGGGTGCAGGGCATCAGTGTTCTTAGCATTGTAGGTATTCCTGACTGAATTCGCAAAAATGGTATTCGCTCGACTGGGATTGACTTTGGTGGTGTCTATTGATGTAAAGCATCTTCCTCTTGGCAGCATACGCAGATATCGTGGTGGGTATTGGTCGACATGGTAGGCGGAATTTGTTCGCAGAAAGTCTCTCCTCTGTACGTATGCTTTGATCATGCACTGTGACCCTGTTGACGGACATATTGTCATCTGGTGACTTCTCGTTGGGTTGCCGTCAGTCGTACACATTCAGGAGTAATATGGTCATTTTCATCAACTGCGATCACTGCATTGCTTGGTGCTCCTGAATTGACTGCAGTCGATTGTAATTGTGCTTGTAGCAATAGGGTATATATGATTTCCTCTGGATGGGTGTGTGTAGGAGTTGTCTCTCGAATTGTAGCAATTGTCAACATTGTTGGCCTGTAATGTGTTTCGCTGCCGAGTGAATCTCTGAAATCGTCTCTGCTCTGTATAATTCACCTCACTAAATGACGAACACATTAAAACTCATCGCTTCTATAATCGGTAGGTATCTGGACCCGTGTCGAAATGCATTTTTGCATTGTTCACTTTGTACTTTCTAGCTTGTTGATATTGCAGTATACTCGCAAATCCCATCAATGAAACATATCCGTTTGCCAAAGAAGCAATAATGGTGTAAGGATGCATGAGCCAGCGTCCGGTGGTATCGAGATATCATTGCAAACATGGACTCGAGCAATTATATATGTTGACATGTAGATGCATAGGTAAGGATATCGCTACAGATCTAAGGCTCAGGGCGAACCGACAACATGGAATGGCTGTTTCCCGGCCACTAGTGTTAGCAACGGGTCCGGGTAACCAGCCAGCAGTCCGGGTTTGGACCACAAAAATGGTTCGGTTCGGTCCAAGACCCATCCAAATACCTGACCCGCCGGCTCTTGGCGGGCCAAACACGTACCCATGCCCGTCAACCATCAGGTTTTCCTGGGTGGATCTGGACTCGTCGGTTCCAATCTCCAGTTCTGCATTTAGGGTTTTTCTATTTGTGGTCCCATTCAGATATCATACTATTAATCGCAGAATATTGACATTGGTACATCACTGTCTTTTCTTGATGTGTTGGCCGCATTTATAATCAAAACAAACAGACACACGCTCCCTTCCCCATCTTGAAACTGAGTGTGAAGGATTTTTCGCTTTGCATCATGGTTAATTGAAGCACGATGTGGCTGTTATTGTCTGTGTTTGACAGTTTGACCATTTGTGTAGGCTAAAACGCTCCTGAACACTTAGTTACAGCTGCGTAAATGAAATAAGTTGTTAATGTCTGGGAGGCTGTGATGGGAATATCCCTTACTTATCTGCCTATACAGGCTGCCAAATCCTTCTTTATGGATGCTTATGATCAAGCGCCACTTAAATTACTGAAGATGCAAGACCAAAAATCGTTGACGCTCTGTTGACGCTCATTTTCAAGATGGGGCAGGGAGCCTGTTGCATTCTCTTTTTCATATAAAGGTGGGCATTACTTTATTTATGACTGTCTGGAACCAATCACCACACAGATTACCAACGATGCAAAACCAAAAATTGTTGATGCTTCATTGAGGCTCATTTTCAAGATGGGGCAGGGAGCATGTCAGATTCTCTTTTTCCTATAAAGGGGGCCAATACTTCATTTATGACTGTCTGGAACCAATCACCACACAGATTACCAAAGATGCAAGACCAAAAAACTGTTGCTGCACTGTTGACGCTCATTATCAAGATGGGGTAGAGAGCGTATTGCTTTTATTATTGCCTATAAAGGCGGCCAATACTTTGGTTATGTATAATCACAACCAAATTAATTTTTAATCACCTGAGTTGCAAGACCTAAAATTGTTGATGCTCCGTTGATGCTCATTTTGCCACGGTCGTATCTGCAACATGTAATCATTTGATTTGGCATAATACATCATTCATAGTTTGTTGGCAGCCTTTCTATTGTCGTCATGTACTTTCTCCTTGATCACTACATTGTTCTTTAATAATACATATAAATACCTCCTTCAAAACATACTTTAAAGTGTCCGCTAATTGTAGTTAATAATACACTCAAAACACCCATTCCTTTCTATCAAAGCTCGTCACCACTTGCATGTTTGCTCAATAGGCTGCTCTCATCTGCAAAATGGATGTTAGCTTCATTCCCACACAGCAGATATTGTACTAACCAGTGGATGTTCCATCATCAGTCAGCAATTCTGCAATAAAATCTTTATCATGCTTGCTATCCTTGGCATATGGATCAAGATTGAGACATTGAGTGTTGGGATGAGAAGTATACGAATACACGTTTCAGGGTGGCCGATTGTCAATTTGGGAACATTGAGTTCCATCATTGTCACCGGGAGGCACAGGCAGCATTCTGGGCAGAGGTGGCCTGTGGGCAGGTGTTGGTGGTCTGAGTCGGTCTGGTGGAGGTGCACCTGTGCCTTTGCACCTCCAGTGTGTCTTCGGAATCTCGGCCATGCAATTTTGGCGAGCAAGGCAGCTGTCCATGTGGCTTTCATGAATCATAGTCTGGTGTCTATCTATCATGGTCTTGCCCTTTCCGTACGCAGGAAACTGAACTCCCCACATCTTCTTTTCTTGGACTTCCGCGTGAGGTTTCTTGATGGGCTATTGCGTTTCCTCTATAATGGCATGTGAAAACCATCCTTTGGCCACTTTGGCCACATACAAGGCAAGGCGTATGTCGGACTGTTCTAGCTGCACCCGACCTCCTTGCTTTGCCATAGTAACAGACATGTTGAAAACCTACAAGAAATTAGTTGCTGCCTCTAAAAATGAAATTCGGCTAATACCTGTACCATATATACTTCCGTAGCCTCCTCCAGGGATACTGGATCATTGTTCGTCCACTCTCGGGGTCGTTTTTCATGAAATTCGTTTGCGAAAATCCCAGAGCTGACATCATCATAACGTTTGATTTCGCAGACTGTGCAGACAACTATGTTGGTTGATGATGCATGATAGCGGTTGTGGGCAGCGATTAATTGGTCATGTACCTCTCTACATATATGCACTGTACATGTTATGGTTGGTTGACAGCTGGTTTCCGCGATATGGCCATACTCGCATCCTATTGCATGCTGCTTGTTATTCTTGCTGCTTCCAGTTTTATGGATGAGTTTTAAATGAGCATCCTGGGTCATACTGTTGGAGGCTGCATTGGCAGCTTCCCAGTGGGCTAACAGGTGTCCATGATGTTGCTGTGGGCCAGCAAGTGTTACATTTGATGAACCGCCCATCGATCGGTTTCATTCGGAACCGCTCTCACCCTGCTGAGGTGTTTCAGTAGCCATGATTTGCTGGTGTGGAATAGGAGAGGAAAATGATAATGAAAAGAAGTGGGAAGTCCTTAAGATTATCTATTTAGCTTCAAGTCAAAATGGAATAAGTAACAGCCAACTTGCATGTTCTATACATGATGAATACTGCTGCATATGGTTGCAGGGGTTTCCCACCATCCCGGGATTTGCAGTAAGTCGGTCCTATGTTGTTTGTTTGTTTAGAGTGACAGATGATGGTTTATGACAGCCGAAATCTGATGATTGACAGACATCAACAGGAAATTCTTCGAGAGAAAGGACATCTGGTGATGTTTGTCTCATGAAATCCCATCGATGTTAGGTGAAACAGAGGCCAAACATCAAGTCATAGTGAATGATTGGCATTACTATTCCAATTTTAGTGGCAGTCAAAATGCAGATTTTGCTTTGTTCAAGTTGATCAAATGTACCAACCATGACACAAAAGACACAGCTTGCCTCCTTATTGTCCATATCTTTCAACATTGAACATCTCACCCATCAACAAAGTCAACACAAAGTACAATGGTGAATGCTCTGAAAAAGAACTTTTCCCCACTTTCAGTGGGCAAATATGGCAAATCCACACAGCCTTCCACATGACAGGGTCATCAAGTGAATGAATGCAAGCTCGGCTTTGCAGCGGAAAGAGTCCAAGCCCTAGGGGCATTGAGCAGCTTGCGATCTTGAATGACCCTTGTCGTTGAGAAATGCCAAGAAACACAGTTCTTAAACAACGAAGAGTAAGATAAATGGATTAAGGATTATGTTGAGAGAGAAACCACTGTCGCAAGCAAGTGATTTCAAGACGCAGAGACAGCAATTGAGCAGGAGCAGGAAGACATGAGAAATGATATAAAGGCGGGATTGACAACCAGACAGCCCAAAAAAAAGTTTAAGGAGATGATGATTGCAATCAGAGACAGTCTGAGTGATCTTGCATGCTCCAACAATGTGGACGATGGGGAAGATGAGAAGAATCAAGATACAGAGCTGGGCAAGCTGAGCGAAGATGATGAAGCCGGCTACGTGGTGGGCACAATATCCAAAACGGTACAGCAGCGCATGGAGTGATTCCGGCAGAAGAAGATGAAGCTTGATGGGTTCACACAGCAGGGAGGTGGGGACGCAGCTAACAACTTCTGCGAAGGAGATAGGAATGACGGCACGACTGACTTGAAAGTTCCGGCAGTTGCTAAACCGCAAATGGACGATATCGCAGCTACACCTCCACCCACAACATTTGGAGAGCTTATGGAGTCTCTTGATATCATTCCAGGATTATCGCAAATGCCGCAAGGGACTTCTTGACCAGGAAGAAGTGATATGAGGTTACGTTCCGGAAAGCCACAGTCGAACAAGCGCAGAGTGTCTTAATCACCCAACGCGGAGCGTGATTCTTCACTGATTAAGACAGCGAAGCCTGTTGAACCCAGAAGCTGTTACCCCTGCATCATGCACCCCCAGCAGATCACAACATTGAAATTGGATTCGGATGAGGAAACGGTAATTGCTCAAGTGTCGCCGGATGAATAGCTAAGCAAATTCCTATTTTTGACAACATATCTCTATAAAACGTTATTCGTTTACCAATTTTGCTGTGTGTCAGCTTTTTCTTGATTTCAGTGACCAAGTTGTGAGACAGAATCATTGATCTGTGCATGTGCAAGGGTTGTACACGCCATTCAAAACTACTAATCTCCAAATCAGGCTGTAAGACGACCAATAAACTTGTTATCCTCGTGCCTGTTAGTATTCAGTGAGAATGCAAAAACTAAATTAGTGACAACATTTACTAACAAAACTTAATTGAGTAATGTCATACGAGTTATAGAGGGAGCGGTCAATGAGCATTACAAACCTGACTGAACGACGACTGCCATACTGCATTCATTCACGCATCCAACTGCATGACTCTTTGCTCAGACCTGGTGCACATGGTTGAGATGTTGACAATTGCTTATGGTAGGTCAAGGAAATCGAGAAGGGGGAGGTGGATAAGGAAAGTTGAGGAAATCGGTCTATATTAATCACAATCTAGTGGAAAGATCTACATACCATAAATTGTCTGCCCAATGAGTAGGAATGTGATTGGGCTATGTCATTCATCACTCAGATAACTTGTACAGTGGTGGATCAGAGACTGAGATACCACAAAGCTTCTGGATGCAAATGATTCAACATAGAATCTCTATATTGGCTGTCAATAATGACTATAGAATTCATAGTATATAACTATTGAGTGTACAATGACTGTTCGGATGGGTTTAATGTGAGCATCAACAGAGCGTCAACGATTTTTCGTCTTACCCTTTTGGCAATCAAAGGGTGGCATAGTCATGTTCTTCCAAAATGAATGTATTGGTTGCCTTTATAGGTAAAAAGGCAACGGACATGCATGTTGCCCCATCCTAAAAATGAGGGTCAACGGAGCATCAACAATTTTTGGTCTTGCAACTTGGATAATCCACATGCTGTGCATCAAAAATAACCAATAACCAAAGTATTGGCTGCCAGAAAGGGGAAAAATGATACTGATGATATCGCTACCACCACCACCTGAAAATGAGCGTCAACAGAGCTTGAAAGATTTTTGGTCTTGCATCTGGGATAATCAAACTGCTGAGCAACTCCATTAACCCATAATCAAAGTATTAGCCGCCTGTATGGGCAAAAATGCTGCTAATGATATTGCTACCACCTCCTAAACATAAGCATCAGCAGAGCGTCCACAGTTTTTGTGGCACTCAGTGAGCTACACTGCAACGAACTGCATTGCATCATTTCTAAATTGAGTTTTCAATGGTCAGTCTTCGCAATATGACCTTGTATACAACTTCACAACTATGCATGCAATATCTAACAGGTTTTACTTTTTTCTTGCTTGTAGCTCTAGAGTCGATACTTAAGAACCAGCATTGAACTCAACAATACCATAACTTTTGACAGTCTCTCAAATCGAATTACCCAGCTTTCAAATTCCTACCACCATGGCGGTTTCACAATCTTTGATTACCTCATTGCTAGAGGTTCTGATATCTTCCAAAAATAAAAGTGTCTTTATTTGTCATTTGAGCAACCTTACTCTACAAATCATATTTAATACTTGGTGGGCTTCTGTGAATGGCGGCTCGAAGCATTCTATTCAATGGAATGATTCTGGACATGTTTCTTCATGGCAATTCTATTTGTGCAGCGGAATTGAGAAGACCGGCAGCCCTGGCATCATGTTTATTGTTTGTCATCAAGTTCTTCGCCATCCATCAGAACATGCAACCAGCTCAATAGTGAAACAATTGCTGGTAAAAGCACACATTGCAAAATTTAAAGAAGAAACTGACTCCGAAGTGTCTGAATTACCAAGTATAATGGTCAATGAAACAGCTTTGGCCAGACCGAAGTGACAAGGAAGTTGATGAATAACCATAGTAAGTTTGCAAAGAATTTTCATATTCGACATTCAAGATCTTACCTATTTTTATACAATTGACAAACAAAAGGTTCCAAAGTGGCCGCTGAGGACTTTGTAACTGCTGAATTACACCAATGAACGTTGAATTGCAACCTCATGTTTCGATTTGTCTCAGCTCATGTTCAATAGAACACTATATCAAAATGAGAGCTACGATGGTCATTTAAGGCATTACACTGCATGCACCTCCGTCCATCTGCCAGCACCCTTAGCAACGTTTGCGGGAGGGAATACTCACTGACAGTGGATGCAATTAGGAAGCAATTGCCATCAAGAAACAAAGTTAGCTTAGCTTTAGACGGGTGGACATCAATGAACAAATTGGCCATAATGTTGGTCATGGCTTACTATATGGATGACAAGGAGGCCGTGCGAGAAGCACAACTCGCTTCCGACGAGGTTGAAAGCCTGTTCTTTTCCTCTTTCAAAAGCTAATTATGGATAATAGGTCAAGGGTCAACATGTTGTAGCAAGACTAGCCATACATTAGAACGAAGTTCTTGATCATTTTGAGCTTACCGATAACCGTTCATTTGGAATCAGGACTGATAACGCTTCCTCAAATTGCTCTATCACTCGGGAACTACCATCAACCATTGCAGCCTCCAGAATCGAGTGGGCTGCATTGAGAAACCACATATTACCACGCATGATACACGTTATTGAACTTGCTTGAGGTGCGTTCATGAGCATTCTCGGTGTAAAAGGCCGCACCAAGTCTCGGGAAGCCCATGGGCATGATCAGAAATTTGGAGAGAACGAAAGCAGAGACATTGGGAAGAGTCAAAAACTGCGAAAAGAGGGCAATGATAGAATCAACAAGGTGTGGGCTATGAGACCAGGTTTCGCAAAGATAATTAAGAAAGTACATATTTCAAGACATTTTGAAAGACCTGGAACTGACCTTGATATAGCGGAGAATGCTTGCTGTATTGATTACCCTGACCCCTGTTCGTCAAAAGGAGTTTGTTAACTGTCAACAAGCAAAAGTTCAAATCCCAGTACTCCCTATTATGGATGTCAAGACACAGTGGAATTCGACACTGGAGTCGTTTAAGCGAGCCTACTGATTACAAGAATTCACCCGTGAGTGGCTCAAGAATCCAAAATACAATGATTTCCGGCCACTCTTCACAACACAGGATGAATGGACCATTGTCAAGCACATCATGGAGGTTCCAGGGCCTGTCTGATACTGGACCCCGTGGATGTTGAAACGGCATACAGTTACTCTGCATCATGTTATCACAGTCTACAATGAGATGTTCCATCATATGGATGGCGTTATGCGAGCTTCAGCTAGGAAGAAGACTCAATAGAAGGAAGACTTATACTTCGCCATGAAGGTTGCGCAACAGAAGCTGTCCCACTCTTATGCTGAAGTAACTCCAAAGACTGGTATGCTTCTCATTTCAGCACACATCCTTGATCATTTCTGCAAGTTGGGATGATCTCGGAAGTGGGACAAGGGAATTGATATCAATCCCAAGGACGATACTTCCTATACTATGCAATACCACATGGCATTTCTGAAGTATGTGGAGATCGAATAATGTGCCAAACATACTTGACCAATGTCTGTCGTGATATCCGAAAATGATCCAACTAACAAACTCTTCCTCTCTGCAATGGCTGCCAGATCTGGTCAATCCTGGTTTCATCCATATGATTTGTCGAGCAATGATGAAGAATGCATAACGCCATCAAATGTGGCTGAAACGACACCCGGACGAAGCCATTGTGCAGCACACTTATTGACAGCTGCAAGTCTCAATCTGGATTCACCACCCGCAGCACAGATGAACTGGTGGCAAATACATCCTAATCTTAATGATTACGACTCTGACCCCACGGAGATTAGCAACACATTTTCATTACCAGCTATTACCGACTGGTGGGGTCAACAAGAGGAAATGCACTGAAAGTACCCCGATCTCTCTAATGTGGCATGCGACATATTCTCTATCATACCACATGGTGTGGGAGTGATGGCCAGTTTTTCCCTTGGGCGAGACATTATCGGCTGGAGGCAGTCAAAAACCACATGCGAGACCCTGCAGGAAAAAGTCATAGTAAGGCAGTTTGCTCGAGCCAATAATGGCATATTGGCAGAGAAACTGTTTTTGGGAGACTAATTCATAGCGTATTTAACCAATGGTGCTATGATGTCCTAAAGACTTGTGCATTGACTATATTTCTATAACACACATGCAATTGTGTGCACTTGATACTATATATCATTCTGCATTCCACAAACTAGAAAGGAAACTGCCAGATGCACTTTATTGCATGCTCCAAAGTATGATCAAAATTACACTTCTGATTTCACTCGGTTGTCCAATACCAGTCTGCTTTATCTATACTTTCAAATTGCTCTCCAGACACTCCCAAGTACAGTCCTACTTCGCTGCCCAGTAAATCTTGAAATATGTTTGCAGGTACACTGCCGGGTATGCCTTCAAGGATGCGTCTGATTCCACTTGATGGCCCACACCCACCCGGCTTGACAATATGCTCCAATGTATACTCTCAAGATACTGCCAAGTATATCCCAAGTACACTCCCATCTACACCTCTTAGTATGCTCTCAAGTACACTCCCACGCATGCTCTCAAGAACTCTCCCACTTGAAATCAATGGCATTTCCCCAGGCTACTTACGTGTACAATTTTGCATATGCTCTCGAGATACTTTCAAGCGCACTTCCCAGCATGCTCTGTAGTATACATCCAATTGCCCTCGATGACACACTCCCGGCCAGCGCGAGATTATGCTCAAAAGGAGTCTCTCAATCTGCTTCCAAGTACACTGTGAGGACGCTTCCAAGTTCATCTCAAAGTACGTCCTCAAGTATACTCCCAAGAGTGCTATGAAGGATCCTCCTGATTGCACTTGATGGGTTACTCCCAGCCTGCTTGACTTTACACTTCCGAGTAAGCTCTCAAGACACTCTCAAACACACTTCCAAGTTTGCGGTCATGTGCAATTCCAAATGCTCTGGCTTATACACTCCCTGTCTTCTTGACCTACGTACCCAAGTAAGCTCTCAATGTGCTCCCAACTATACTCTGAATCCTCTCCAAGTGCGCACACAGGGGCACCTCAGAGTACATTCTCAAGTCCACTGCCAATTATTCTCTGAATGATGCTTCTAATTGCACTTGATGGTATACACCCAGCCTGCTTTACTGCACACATTGAAGAAAGCTTTGAAGCCACTCTCATGTACACTTCCAAGTACGGTCTTAAGTATGCTCCAAATTGTACCCAACAACCCCAGCATACTTTGCTCTACACTCCCAAGTATACTCTCAAAAGGCATGACACTTTCAATCTGACTTGACAATATGCACTCATTTATACTCCTGCATGTCCAATCCACAGACATGCTGAGTTGCAAGCGCCACAAACCTGGAGGTAATAAACTGGTGCCATCTGGCGAATTGTGCTTTGTGGGCATCATGTGGTATTCAGCAACTGGCAGGAGGCAGGCAGCAGAGAGCATATGGTGGCTGACATCATGATGTCAGTGGATGTCATACTTTGAACCTTATCCTTAGCATGGCTGCCTTGATATGATCTCACAATGCCTCACTGTCATTGTGTTGACAGGTTCAGCCATACCTTCTGCAAAAACTGCAGACAATTGGATAACAATGAGAACTGATCTCCAGAAAATATTTCAAATGGATTGTGCTGCCTGAGCCCAAACAATTAGGTGAGTGTGTGTGCACATCTGGTCTGGGTTGATTGTGATGTCAATGGCAATTGTAATTATTGATGGCAATCATTGTACCAGAAATACTTAGACTAGTCAGTTGGCTACAGCAGTATTGCAGCTTCCACTTGCTTAGAGCCTTATATTAGCCAAAGATTCTGCAAACTCAGAGTTTTCAATATGCAAAAAGCTTCCAGCAGAATAGTCTACTCCTTCCAATGCATTGCTCTCCCATATACGCTCTCCAGCAAGCTCTCAAGCAGGCTTCCTATCAGACTCTCATGCAAGCTCTCAAGCACCAGGGGGCTTTTAAGCAGATTCAGTGATACTGGTTTCAGTACCAGTATAGCAGCAATAACTCCAGGCAGTAAAGACAGATTTTTGACCATCTCCAGTGGCTAGCCATGTATTGTTCCATACACCTCCTTGCAATTCTCTACCAATCAACTATAGATGACTGTAGCCTGCACCTCACATTGGGGTCCATGCGAAATAGGCTACCAGCTCCACATGTATGCGTAGTCCAGTCTATAGTCAACTTGCACATTTGCAGATGCAGTGCTTGAAATGTATTGTGCGATCTGTTGTTGGTAAAAAGAATACCAAACTACCATGGTGTGGCACAAATAGATATACTCTCGACTACCAAGTCAATCAGCACTTTTTGTATATTTGCATCTGGTTATTTTATTCTGCTATTCATGGGTAGTGGTGTTGAGAATGCATTTTCCCACCACATTTTCAGAATGGAAAAAGAGATCTCAACTTGGAATTTCCCAAAGCCAGCTGCTGACAATCAATCAAAGAATGCTACAGATCAAGCTTCAGTGCTGGCAATGGGACTCAATGCCATGTGGGAAATAGTAGTTGCATGCTCTGCCGGGCACTATATCAAGTGGTTGTTGTGATACACCTGTCAAGATGATCAATTAATTGAGTCTAAGTCTAAGATGACACATAGCCTATGTAGTAGCTACCAGCCCTAACCCACAGCCACGTGATGACATAAATACAATGACTCAGTCTAACATTCCTCCAGGGGGTTATCATGTCTGTCAAACATTCCGCCATTGAAACACAGACAGAAATCAAATAGAACACAGAAGACAGTGGACAAAAAGTGCCATACCCTGAGCTCCTCCAAAATAACTCCTGCTGATGCCGTTAGGGGCACTAATCATGGGCCCATGCCTACACTTGGTGGTCGATTGTGCCACCAGCTTCAACTGCCTCTGACTTCCTGTCAACTGCACCACCACAGGTGGCACACCGCCCTGTTGTGTCGTTATCCGTGTCATGATGGAAAATATATATTAAATTGCAGTACTTGCTGAGTATTCAATCAAAGGTGCCTGCTCCAACCAGCTGGAGCATCCTTGATTCCCATACGCAGCCTCTCGGTCCCAATCATGGGGTGTGCTTTTGGTGACTGGGTCAGAATCGGAGTTACGTGAGCACTGCCATGTTGACTTCTGCTTGACAATTGAAGTGGAACCTCGTTGTTTCCCTCAAAAACACAAGTGATCATAACCTGTTGTACAGTGGTAGATATGTACATAAGGATGCAGATGTATTTCTGTGTCAGTATTGGATTTGGACAAGCTTCTGGGTGGTGATGTTGACTTCTGCTCGACAAACCAAGTGGCTGTCTTGATCATCTTTTCCCAGTTAATCTCAAAAGCTCATTGCCATTTGAACAGTGGCGGATGCTAGTGTTGTCGAGTGTGTTGCTGTCAGTTTCAATATTGCAGACACCTCTCCATAGCTGTAATTCGAATTGGAGACTCTTTTCCGAGGTAACTCTCACATCTCAGCTTACACCTGGAAACTCGTTCCTGTAAATCAGGGATCCCCATACACAGCCTTCCAGGTGGAGGAATGGGGTTGGCATCGTTGAAGCATTAGGGTCGAAGGTACACACTGTACAACTCCTAATAATGCTTCCTCATTCTCACAGTAGAGGAGTCCACAGACTTGGTGGATTCATGGCCACAATTGCCACTGCCAGTCTGTCAAGTCTATTGTCACAAACCACATACCTGGGACACTGTTGTGGACCAATGGCAGCGCTCGCCGGGGGTTTCGGGTGTCTGCCAACATCTCCCAAGTATCAGCTGTCTATCACCTGCCCACTTCCCACAGACTATCCAAATACCATACTGTATGTGAATCTCTCCTGTGCTGGCCACCGGTTGACCGGTTAAGAAATCACTTCGAACCAAATCTGATGTTGACCTGAATCTGTCCTGCACACCTGCCGAACTGCTCTGCATACACATCCCGAATGTGTCCTGGCAAAGTGTCGTTCACTTACAGTAATCTTGTATACTCATAGAACTCAGCACCTCAGCCATCACAGCCATCACTGCCATTACTGCCATCCCAGCTATCTTGGCCATCCGAGCCATTGTAGCCATCCCAGGCATCACAGCCATCCCAGCCATATCGGCCATCCCAGCCATCATGGCAATCCCAGCTATCACAGCCATTCCACCCATTGTGGCCCCCTAAGTGGTGGAGTTTGAGAGTTCATCAATGGGAGGCCACATTTCCTCTATTCAATCATCATCTGTAGTTTGTAGGGTGCCCTGATCCAGGATATGTTCGCAACACATCCAGGACCATGTGGCTTCACTGCTATGAAGGTTCCCGATTCGACTGGTATTGCTTCATTGTTGGTGACAATTGGGATCCCGATCGTGGTCACTCCCGGGCTCATAACCCGTTGAGACCAACCTGTCAAGATGATTTATTGATGGAGTCTAAGTTCAAGATCAAACATAGCCTATATAGTAGCTGCCAGCCTTAACCCACAGCCACATAATGACGTACTCTACAAAGACTCAGTCTAACAGTATTAACTTATGATGCTATCATCAGTATTTAGAGTGGATAACTCAACTTCCACACCCGACAAGCTGATAGTCTATGGAATATGATAGATAGAGTATGGGAATGCTGATGAAAGAAGGTAATGAGTGATAGGGAAGTTATTTAGAGAATCTTGACCTTTGAGATTTTCATGTATCTGACCTACCTTTTACAATCCAATCCAAATGCTCATTCCTCTTGTACACCATATATTCTCAGATCCTCCCTGTGCTATGCTACATCTTGATCTATTGACTCCAATACTTTAGCAGCACTTAAGCAATTCAAGGTAAGTCATAGCCATTACCCATGAACAGTACTATTTCAACCTAATATCGAATACAGTCTCTGGCCACTTTGAATTGACTGTTTCACCAGCCTTGATCCACCATCTCCAAGTGCTATTTGCAGCCATGCAGGAGCTGCTTATTAGCACCTCCGGGCAGCCTTGTCAGACTGTTTGTATCTAGATGCCAGAGACTGCGTGTTACATTCCCTACACATAGTGTAAACATCTTGAGGTAACCACTGAATGTAGTCTTACATCCTGGACAGCCCTGTCCAACCCAGCACTGTCTGCCACTATATAAAGATCAACTGTCTGCAGCCAGATTCCACGTACTATCAGTATTCAGCTATCATTAATAGTCTCTGAGTACAACCAACTGACAGCCAAAAATTTCTCAGGTTCGATGCCAGGTAAAGCTTCATTGACACCATAATTGAGAGTTATTGTGGATATTACACTGGATGCACAACATACTATAAGTATTATACCCATAAGACAGTCTGTTGACATGTCATATTATATCTTTATTCCATGTTACTGGGACCGAGGTTTGTTCAGACCTTTACAGCAGTTGTACCACACCCTCAGAGCATTAGCAATATGTTCCAGTATTGAAGAGTATATTGACATGAATTTTTGGTGCAGAAATAAGTAGTTCTATTCAGGAAGATGAGGGAATTTGATATAATACACAGTGGTGAGTAACCATTCAAAATATGTGGATCTACACAAACTTGACATGCAAGCTACAGAACAGAGTGTGAATTCTGCTATGTCATGGCAATAACAACCAACCCAATTTCAAAATCTTGATGTCTGTAAGTCACTTTTTGGTACCTGCTCCAGCTGGCATAATCCCTTGTTCCTCAGATACTCCAACATCCTTCGATTGCCATCTCTAATATCTGTTGATGTTCTCCACTACTCTACCAAGTGTTGGGAACTCAAAGTTAAGTTATGGCCTGTATTGGTTAATAGTAGGATTGTGAGTTATCGCTGAATGTAATGTGAGCCCCAATAGATCATCACTGAGTACCATCTGTTGCCAGCTACTGAGAGCTCTGGAGTCATACCTGCAAAAGCCCTGATGGATTATCTGCAACCAGCTTTTTGAAACAACAGGTTGAGTTCTCCTTACATTCTGATTTTCTCAAGCCACCCATTCAGCACTGTCCCAATACCTGGTCAGCCAAGTTCAACCAAGAGCCATCTGCAGCCAACTGAAATGGACTGTTATAACCCAGTTCCTAACACCACCTCTGGCCAACCCTCAATTACCATCTCCAACCTCCATCTGCAGCTACTGGAATTGACAGACCACAGCTAGCTTAGGAAGGCTATCTGCAGTCATCCCTGAACAATCATCCATGAGCACTATCTGCACTCTGCTGATATTGACCATTTCCAGCCAACTTCTAAACACTGCCCGCAACCAACTGTGATGGATTGTCTCCCACTGTCACAGTGCGAGATTCCAACTGATGGTACAATGGAAGGATTTAATGTTAAGGATTGGCCAAGATATTGGGAGACATGGAAATGGCATGAGAATGTTGTATAGTGGTGGCCAGATTATTTGTTGAGAAAAGGAAGTGGTCTGAGGCATTGCGACATCAGATGATGCGGCATGGTTGTGGTGATACGAGTCTCATTGGTGGTGTATAAAATCATGAGTGAGGATTGGATTGTTACATCTGAGCATGAGATATGGTTCGAGGGTGCCAGACCAACTGCATATACATCGTGCTTGTTTGGCATTGAAGGATTTCCTTTTCTTCTCTCATTACTCAATCTCTTGTAGAGCAATGCAAACAGACAACATTGGTAAAACTTCCACCTTTGTCTTGACTCAGATCCTTGATGCAAACTTTGAGTGTCTTCATCTGTGTATTCAACATCACATTCTTGTTTCCAATATTACCTACTTCCAATACCGCCTGTTGCACTAGAACCAGTCCCTTATGATGTACCCAATATTGAATTGGCTTATACTCCTCGACTGGGTGGAAGCATTGTTCTGAACCTTGCTCTGATTCCTGTTGGGAGTGTGTAGCACCTGACTGCAGTTGGACACATATTTGTGACAATCACAGCTGAATCCTGTTACAGCCTACTGGATTTGATATTGACAACTATCCACATTGCTCACTTTACTTGGATGCAAAGCACAACAATAACTGTACTTCCTTCACGATTTGGTTTGATTATGCTGGCACACCCTGCCTGCTGCTGGAACCTGAATAATTGAACAGATTTGACAGTATGGAGACAGTCCTGGCCACAACCTTCAAAGAAGGACCTTTGGAGGCTGACTACTGGAAATAGTCAACTGTTCCCTCCCCTTGGAATATGTATTTGACAGATGCAGCCAGAGAAGGAGGTGGTCTCGATATTATCAACCCAGTGTTCAGGCGACACCAAACTAGTTACTTCAGTGCTCATTCCTCGTTCCATTCCAATTGCAACCACCCTTGTGATTGCAAAGGACATAAATATATTGGAACCCATTTGACAAAGGGACCCACAGCAGCAGCAGCAACAACAGCTTCGTTCCTGGCAATACCACTGATTGCAGCAGCACCCGCTACACCAACCCCTTCCAAAATCGACACATATAATTGGCACTAGCAGATGTGCTTGATTCATTGCAATGGCAGAAACAGAACAACATGACAGCGTGGCTCTGGTGTCGGTCGAAAACTGGGTGCTGTTAGGCGAACTCCTCAATGTGATGGCAGCTGGCCTTGGGTTTGAGGCAACACAAGATAGATTAACCCTGTGCCAGGATGTGCTGTTGCAGGTAGCCAGGTAGTCAGAATCCACAGAGATGGTACAGAATGTGTGCGGCCGCCTAGCTGTGATATTTACATTACTGGAGAAGATCACCAACCCTGAGCCTCTAGATTGTCTACATGCGGTGAACGACAAGGCTGCGATCAATAGAAGGATACGGGGCCTCAAGAATGAACTCGCGGTAGCCAGATGGTGACCTGCAGCTGACGGGACCTCGGAGGAGGTACAGGCGGACCTGGCTGTGATAAGCCAGGCCGCATGAGAGTCTGGAGAGGAAGTGCAGAATGTGATAATGCAGTTAGCAAACACCCTCCCCATAGCAGCATGAGCGGCTACGGCTGCTCCCCAGAGGGGCAACAACACCAGACGGAAATAGCCCAATTCTCCCGACGTTTCAGGGTAAGTACGAACTCAGTTGAGAACCTGGATGGCTCAACTCCAGATGGTCATTCGACACAAGCCTGGCTGCTGTCCTGACGAACAGTCCCAACTGCAATATACAATGGACAGCCTGCAGGCCATATCCTAAAGTCATATTCTGCCACACATCTGAGAGGACGGAACGATAGGGCTTGGAGACCATCCAGCTGTTATTCAACTTGTGGAAGCAACTGTTAGAGACCTGGACAGAGTGGCAACAGTGGAATGAAACATCTGCATAACTAATCAACAGAATTGATAGTTGTCGCAGTCTTATGCTGAGTTCCAAATAATTGCTCCCAACCTTGACTGGAACCCTTCAGGTCTTAAGAATGCCCTCAGAATGGGGTTGTCTGAATACATAAATGATTCCTTCCAGTACGATGAGATGCCTGATGAGCTTCCCGCATTTGTTCTGATATGCCAACAACGGAGTGATCCGATTCTGTACTGCCAGGCCGAGAAGGCCACACAACAAGCGGGAGGAGGGATAGGTTTCACATACCGTCCAAAACCCCCAACAACCACGAATAATCGGGCAGCAGCGCTGCCTTGGACTGTTGCTGGGAATACCGGACCTGCAGCAATGGATCTCAGTTCAGGCAGAAAGTAGATTTCGGTAGAATAATGGGCAAAGAGGATTGCAGTTGGGAGGTATTTATACTGTGCTGGGTTCAACCAGAAAGTGGCAGGATGCGAGGCAAGAAACAAGCCCCAGACATTCAATGTGCCTGGGGCCGAGATTCAAGAAGCAGGGACCAGTAGTGGTTCCGAGGAATCGGGAAAGAATTGAGTCAATCGAAGGAGGATGGCCCTCAGGTCAATGGAAAACGTTTTCTATTAAATGCTTTACAATGTTCTGGAATTTCGGGTCTCTCAGTTAGCAAGGTGGAGGTAGTAGAACGATCAATTGAGGGGAAACATTTAGTTATAACCTGTGGATTGACCGTGAATAATTGGGACACACCAATGCATGCCATCATTGACTGCAGGGCTACAGGCATTGCATTTATTGATCAAGATTTTGCCCGCTATCATCAGATACCTCTCCAGGAGTTGATACAAACAAGACATGTCAAAGTTATCAATGGATGACCAATTGAATCAGGGGATATTACACATCTTGCCACAGTCGGAATGATAGTTCAGAATCATACAGAACTATTACTGATGTGTGCTATGAATTTGGGACAGTGTCCTGTTGTTTTTGGAATCCTTTGGTTAGGACTACGTGATACAGCTATCTATTTTGCTTCCACCGCAGTTATATTTGGGTCCCAATATTGCATCACTCATTGTCACCATGCACTCTATACAGTGCAACCAGTGACAGGGGAACCTCCAGAACCGATTCACATACCAGCGGAGGAATTATTCGAACTGAATATTTGACCACCTTCAACATTTCCACCAAACATGGTGATACTTAGCAGATCTTGCTTCTTCTGCATGGTAGAGTAGGGGAAGTTGACAATCTTCAAAGTATCATTTCAAAATCTTAATAAAGCAATTGAGAAAAAAGATCTGACAGAATGACACCCAGAGGAGATTGTTCCCAAGAAGTATCATGAGTTCTTAGCACTGTTTAAGAAGAATTTTGGTGGACCAACATTCTCCACACTGACTATGCATCAATCATGAGGTATGATTGAAAGATGTCGCAACGCCATGTGGGGAGCCATTATATTCAATGTCAAGGGCTGAAATGGTTGTTCTTAAAGAATAGTTACACTAGAATATGTCAAAAGGCTGAATCTGTTAGTTATTGTCACCTGTTACCACACCAATATACTTCACAATGAAACCTGATGGATAAGTCCGAGTTTGCATTCACTATCGAGATATAACCAGTTAATTTGTTAAAAATCAGTACCCCCTCCTGTTGATAGGAGACATGTTGAATCATATTGGACTAGCTGGTATATATATGAAACTTGATGTCTGAAGGGTGTATAATCTGTTATGGATTATGGAGGAGGATGAAGATAAGCTAGCCTTTCAAAGGAGATATGGCCTCTTTGGGCTCACTGTAATGTGGTTTGGAACAACAAATGTTTCTGCTGGTTTTCAAGAATATATTAATAATGCGATATGGGAAACCCTGGATAACTTTGCTGGTGCATATTTGGATGATGTGTTGATATATGGTAACTCAGAGGAAGAACATGTGGAGCATGTGCAGTGGGTGATGCAGAGGCTGTTGGAAGCATAGTTATATTTGAAACCGGAAAAATGCCAGTTTCATAAGACAATGGTCAATTTTCTTGGCCTGATTACATCAACAGAGTGCATTTCTATTGATGAAACTAGGGTAGAAACTATACAAAATTGGAGCCGGGAAAAGAAGACAGCAAATTAGAGGTTGTATAACCTGTTGACGATTCAAAAGTTCTTCGCGGTTGGCAATTATTACCGATGGTGTATTGCTAAGTATTCAGAAAAAGCAGAACCTTTGATGAGACTTACAAAGAAAGACGAACCATATAGGTGGGAATCAGAAAAACAACTGGCCATCAAAACAATGGTAACTGCTTTCGAAAATGAATCAATATTCCAAAACCCAACTCATGACCAAGATGTGGTCATGGAAAGAGATGCTTCCAACAATGTATTTGCTGGAGTATTATTAGAATGTGACAATGATGGAGTATTACATCCTGTGGCGTATCTTTCAATGACCCATACACCAGCAGAATGCAATTATGATATTTATGATAAGGAACTTATGGCAATTATTGGCGCTCTAGAAGAATAGAGTCCAGAGTGTGATGGGGCACTACACCCCCGCCAGTTATTAACAGACTATAAGATTCTGGAGTATTTTATGACACAGAAGCTGTTGAACCAGAGACAAGCACGATGGTTGGAATTTTTATCTCACTTCAATTACGAAACTTTATATAGACCGGCGATATCAAATGGGAATGCAGATGATTGGACGAGGAGATGAGGAGACCTTCCCGAGGGGGGGGGATGAAAGACTGAATAATATGGACCAGGTGGTTCCAAAGCCACAGAACATGCCAGAACATTTGCATTTGTTGGCAGATAGCCCACCCTCCCAAGGCTATTCCTCCATTTCTGATCTCTTTACAGAAGCACATTTAACTGACCGGCATCCAGCGAAGATATGGGAAGCAATTCAGACACATAGCGGGTTATGAGAAATTACAGTTGCAGAATCTACCGAGCAGGAAGGATGACTACAATATTGAGGCAAAATATATGTACCGGAACGTGATCAATTGCAGTAACAGCTGATTCAGAAATGCCATGACACAGTGTGAGCAGCGCATCCAGGAGAAGCCAATGCGATTGATCTCTTGCATTGACAGCATTAATGGAAGCAAATGCGAAAGGAGGTCAATCAGTATGTATGCAACTGTCACAACTGTCAGTGATTCTGTAGCGCACAACATTCGATGTGTGGAGTCTGTCAACCTGTACAAGTACCAGGGAAACCATGGGATCATATTTCAATGAATTTCATAGTGGGATCAACAGAGTGTGAGGGGTTTGTTGTGATTTGGGTAGTAGTGGATAGACTTTCAAAAATGTGACATTTCGTTCCCTATCACACCGCGACAGATTCTACTAGGTTGGCCAAGTTATTCATAAACAAAGTGTTATGCCTCCGCAGACTTCCATTGAGGATTGATTCGCATTGGGGACCTCAGTTTGCCTTAAGGTTTTGGGGACAGCTATGTAGCCATTTAGGGTTTGAACAAAGAATGTCAACAGCATTCCACCCCAAAACAGATGGCCAGACGGAGCAAATAAAGGCCAGTATGGAACAGTAACTATAAGTAGTTGTCAATCACCAACTGGAGTATTGGGTGAAGTGGCTCCCAATGGCTGAGTTCACCGCCAATAACAGGGCACCAGAAACAATAACGTGCACACTATACTTTGTGATTCATGGTACCGATCCTTGGATGGCATTTTCGAACACACCCACAGAAGTACGGCATCACTGGCGACAAGATGCCAATCAGATGGAAGTGACTATCGACCAAATTCAGGAACACGTTGGAGTGGAAATGAGGCATCGTCAGGCAATAGAGCAACAGGGAGCTAATTGAGCTCGGATTCCAGTGTGAACATTACAGGAGGGGTCCCAAGTGTGACTGGGCACCCGAACAATCTAAACAATGAGACCCACACCGAAGTTTGGTTGGAAATCATTAGGACCTGTTACTGTACAATGCCGGATATGTCTGTATGTCTATGAGTTAGAACTTCCCACAGTGATGCGCATCCATTGAGTACAACCAGTGTCATAATTGGACCTTGTGGTTGAGGATCCGATGGAGTGACCGCAGGTTCACCCTCCATCTGCAGTGGGAGTTGACGGTGAAGAAGAAAATGAGGTATTGAGTGTTGAAGAGAGCTGGATGCATCGGAGTCAGTGGCAGTACTGTATTCGACAAACAGGGTATGATTCCCTAGTGTGGGACACAACAAAGTTGGCAGATGGGTAGCAGGTGGTGGAACAACTTCATCGACATTGCCCAGGGAAACCATGACTATTGGAAAAAGATCTTGGAGGACTTTGACCCAAAGAAGGGGATACTGTCATGGGGTGAGGTTGCAAGTGATGGTACAAACATTACAATTGATCTTGCTGATAGGCAGAGATGTCCAGAGAGGCGGAAAAGTTTGGAGGTGTGGGTATGGCTTGAAAATATTGTCCGTGCTGGTGGAATCAGTTGGTAAGATAAGGAAGTGGTCTCAGGTGTTGCGACGTCAGACACTGTAGCGTAGTTGTATTGAATGGAGTTTTGTTAGTGGTGTGTAAGATCATGAGTAAGGATTCAGATGGTACATCAGAGTGCGGCAGATGGGTCAACGGTGGCAGACACAGTGTATAACAAGAGAGGTTGTTTGGCATTGGAGGATTTCTTTTTCTTCTCTCTTTCCTCGTTCTCTTGTAACGCAAAGCAATGAGACTATTTATGTAAAACTTTGACCTTGGTCTTGCCTCATTTCCTCAATATGAACTTCGACTGTCTTTGTGTTGATTTTCAATATCACTTTCGTGTTCCTAATGTCACCTACATCCAACCCTGCCCATTACACCAACCACTGTCAGCAGCCAACTATAATAAACCATCTCTAAGCACTGTCAGTAGCCAGTGCAGATTGATCTCCTCCAAGGGCATTCCAGTGTAAGCTAGATCACCATATCCAAGTATCTCTATGTGTACTCTGTCACCTTATCAAAGCCCACTAAATCAGCTATTTCTGACTGTACTCAGTCACTCCTGTCTCAATGTGCTCAATTGTTCCAGCAAGTAAACATGGTTACACTTCCTCACAGCCTGCTCAGATATACACTGGAAACGCACTCCATGTTGGCCTATTTATCTGCTCAATCACCTTCCAGCAATTGAATTGAATTGTACCTGTTCAAGTATACTTGATCATACCACTCGAGTCTGTTAGTGTATACTCTCTATGTGCCCTCAGTTATGCCCTTCAAGTGAGCTAGGTTATCCCCTCCAAGTTTGCTCGACTGAATTTGCATTTCTATTGCTATCTGTAGATATGTTGAAAATAGATACCATATGATGGTATGTACAAATACTTCCTTACTATTCTGCAGACTCTGACAGCTATCTGTTACCACAGGGGATCATACAAGTAGCCTCTATTAAATAGCTTATAATGTGCATAAAGATTCTTACTATCTTACTGGTGGTACCTAGATAGTGTAGATATTCTACTGTCTGTTTACTGTGTGTTATAGGTGAGTTATTCTTGTAATGTGTAATGGCTCTGGGCTGAAATTCATCATACTCCATTATGGCTGTTAGGGGAGATGACTGGAGGTTATAAAGCTTACCATGGATTACATTTGACAAAATGACTTGTTGCCAAAGAAGTATTGGCAACATTCAACTGTGATAGACTATCTCTGAGCAATGTGGATAATCAGCCCAGATCAGCCACCTCTGAGTGCATTATTGAGTGTGCTAGATCACCATCTCCAAGTGCCCCTCTAAGTTTGGTGGGTCACCAATTGCAAGCTCACTTGTTCAGCCTGCTTGGAATGTACTCAATCTCTCCTGTTTGAATGTAATCAATTGTTCCTCCAAGATTGCTTGGTCACACTCCCTTACAGCATAGTTTGATATACACTTCAAATGGGCTCAATTAAAACTTCTGATTGTTTTTACATACCCCCATGTAATTGAATGGAATTATGTACTGAATTTAAATAACTCATTCCCTTCTGAGTACCCTTGATAAATACATTCAAACCCCCCAGATTGCCCTCTCCTACTGTACTTAATTCTGCAGAGCAATTACTTTTATTATTACATCTGACTGTGTAAAATCAAATGGGTATCACTGGAGATGTCCCAGATTGCAACACATTAGATAGAATATTGTAATATACACAAGTCTTTTACAGTTATCGTGTGAAGTCTGGCAGCTGTCTGTGACCAGATATAATTGGTCAAGGAACATTTGAAAAAAAATTTGGGTCATGTGTAAAGATACTTACTATAATATAATGAGTACTTAAATTGTGTCAGAATAATGCAGAAATATTACTGCTAGCTTACTGTAAGTGACATATGGGTTATCTACATTACCCTGGATGGTTTTAGTCTGATTTTCATTGTGTACCATTAAATGAAATACAGCACATTACAAGAGGTGATATAAGTGATCGTACATTATATGTGATCAGATGAGGTTTTCACAACATCAGGATTCTGCCCACCAGGGACATTGCAGTGATGGTAGTATAAAGGCTTCAAAGTCAGAATCTCTACTCAGAAATACAATTGTACAATGGGAAACCTTGTATTTTGCAAAGAAAATCTGCTATTACTATCTCTAAATGATAATTTGTTCAAAAAATGATATTTTGACAATATTTTAAAGAATATAAGACCATTTCAAAATATAGATAACATTAAAAGCGTAGATTAATATTTGCATTTTCAAGATGTATAATGATTACTTGAATACTGGAACTTATACTGAATATTAATTTCCCAATGTACTCAATGATTCCACCAGTCCAGTCCGAGGAATTTTTGGACCGGGATAGGGCCAATCCCCAATTCTGCTGGATGAGTCCACTTGGGCCGAATCGGCCCGAATCTTCTAGGAGTTACTGAATAGACTCAAACACACTCCATCTCTCCCAACTTTTGATCTCATTCGCTCTTTCCGACATTTCATGGATCCTCACGGCCGGACAGTATCATATCTTCTCACCCTCTTTCTACGCTCCTTGAGCCAGAACAGCTCTTTCTCACGAATTACTTTTGGAATGCTGCAAGAGGTGCGGTGGAGTGTTGATGACGGGCTCTCTGCCATCTAGCACCACGATTTCACCACACTGCTGTTGACTAATGATTTAGCCTGAAATGGCTACGAGTTTCTAGAAAGCCAGCGAAGCTGTTCGGATGGAATGGAGAGTGATTGCTAAGTCACTGAGTAGACTCATATATGATGAGTCACTTGCCACCTGCATAGCCACTGGTGATTTGTAATGTATGCTCATGATGGTTCTTCAACCGAGGTTGAAGATTTTCATGGCTTTCCTTGAGTATATGAAGTCCGTGGTTTTCCTTCTCTCAGATTTGTACGTTAGACAATTCAACAAAGCTGCTTCTTTCAATCTCTGACTTAACCAATCTTTTCCATCATGTCATCTCCATCACTGTCAGAACACAGTGCCAGCGAAGGCTTTCTGCCATCGGAGGCTGAGTCTGAGTTCTCACCTGTATCTGGTTCCTTTGACTCGAATTCTCAGACACTTTCCATCAGCCCAGTGTCTACCAATCCTCTTCCTTTGCCTTCCTCAAATATATCGATATCCTCACCCATTGCACACAGAAGCAGCCGCTTGACTTCTGCAATTCATACACATGGTACCATTTTCAGGTCTGGCACAAACCAGTACTGGAAGTGCTCATAATGTAAGATTATCTGAATCTAAACACAAGAAGTGGTACTCATTCATAAACAGGTTCGATGAAGTATAACATGACTGGAGGTACAACGAAGCCAGCCCGCCATTTGAAAACACACCATTCCACAAAGATTACTCTTGGAGGTGCTTCTTCCCCAATCATCTCCAGTTTGATGAATGCAGTGAAGAAGTTCGACAAGCTGCATCTCAGCCAGAAGGTAGCTGATGACCTACTTCTGATGTGGATCATCCATGCGAATATTCCATTCAGTGTGACCTCAGACCACCAGTTCCAGGCATTGTTACAGTATCTCAATGACAGGAATCAAATACCATGGTCACCAACTACAATCAACCAACGCATTATTACTTGCTTTCGTCTCTTACAGCCCTGTGTTGCAGAACTCATGCAGCAATCAACAATGCATATCCACCTTTCTTGTGATGGCTGGACTAGTCCCCATCAAACAATGGCAGTTCTTGGAATTATTGCACACTTCACTTCACAGGCAGGTACGCGACTGAACCCAGTAATTGGAACTTGTTTATTTGAATGACCTCATACCGGAGCGAACATGGCAGGGGTTATCCATGAGCTTCCACGAGAGTATCGGGTGGAAGAGAGGCTGGGATTCTTCATGGGGGACAATGCTAGCAACAATGACACACTGGTTAGAGCTCTGGCTGATGAGCAGGTGTTTGGAGAACATCACTATAATGCACAGGAACACCGTCTTTGCTGTGTTGGTCATGTCTTCAACCTTGTGGTGAAGGCTTTCTGGTTTGGAGAGGTGGACCGGACCCTACTGCAGGACACGGTTATTGTCACCCACGATACAATGGCAGAGTGGAGGAAAATGGGTCCCTGGGGCAAAGCACAAAACATCACAATATATCTACTGGCATCTCCCCAGCGGCGGCAGGAATTTTTTCGCTTGGGTGCAGGCACCATACTCCACAGGGATAATGCCACACGTTGGAATACTGGATACAGTATGATCCAAAGTATGATTTGAAACATAGACGCAGTTGATATCTTTTGCCTACACCATTCTGATCTGGTGGAGGAGGATCGATTATCTGTGGATGATTGGGAACAACTGGCCGACGCAGTAAGCATATTGCAACCTTTCCACTCTGCAACACTGCGTATGGAGGGTGACTTTGCTGAGCTCCACAACATTCTGGTTGAACTTGACTTTCTTCAAGCCACATTCATCAGTGTGTTACAGAAATATCAGGCCAACCATCACTTGCATATCCGCAGAGCTGCTGCTGAGGGGATTGTAGTCCTCGATAAGTACCGGCAGTTGTACAAAGAACTCACTGTCTATGTTGCAGCGGTGGTGTTACACCCGGTTTACAAATGGGAATACTTTGAAGTGGCAGTAGATAATCCTGAATGGACTGAAGAACAATTACAGAGTGCAAAGCTTCGCGTGCAGGAGCTGTGGCAAATGAAGTACATGTCAGTTTCTTCAATTACAGGGAAAGATGGAGAACCTCAGCCAGATATTCCACCACCTCCTGCTACTCCATTTGCTGCCTGGCGAGCTCAGAGGCAGCGTACTGTTATTGGTAACCCTACCCCTGATTGATTGATTCAATTCTGACAGCTATACAGTAGATGAATATGACAGATATCTCTCAACTCCAACTGAGCCATCTATCATCAATCCATTCACTTTTTGGCAGTCCCAGCGGCAGATTTATCCACATCTCTCATCAATGGCAATTGATATTCTATCCATACCAGTGATGTCGGCTGGAGTCGAAAGACTCTTTTCCCAATGCAAGATAATGCTTACAGACTGGCAGAATAAACTGCAAATTGATTCCCTGCAGGCAGTTGAATGTCTCAAATTGTGGGATAGACTTCAAATGGGGCTTACAGAGATAGTTGATACAGGAGCACAGTTGGAAGCAGTGGATGACAAGGAGCAACAGGATGGCGATAACGCTGCGGATGACGATATGGATGTGGAAACCATGTAACTATTCCGAAAGTGATATGCAAGCGGCAAGTCTTACAGCATCATGCCTGTATGGGAATCTATTAGTTTTGGCAGAATTTCTGTTCTATTTTCATTTGTGTTGTAGCATGGATGGTTTTGTTGTGATGGTGCTTGCTAGCAGCAGGCGATTGTTATGTAGTGATATTGTATATGTTCTAGATTTGCAGGATCGCCAATTTACTTCATTTGGACTGGTCCAGACCAAGCCCGTCCAGTCCAAGACTGCCGGTCGGTGGTCCAGTCCAGTCCAACCTTCTGGTCGGACTGGACTGGACTGAGCCCTACCCCAGACTGGGTCCGTCCGGACTGGTGGAATCATTGAACGTACTGCAATTCTGAGTTCTAGATTATTTTTGTTCACAAAACTGCAATACAAACATGTACTGATACTTAAATCATCAACACTTATCAAATTTTATCGCAACCAATCACTCTCATGGAAGTATTATATGATTCGCAAGATATTACATTAAGAAAATTTCATCACAATAAATTGAAATGGATTACCCAATCACCGTCCAATATTCTATTATGGTTTATAACATCCACATGTGTGAAGTAGGAGATTCAATAGTTGCCATGGCATATCATCTATTGGAATCAAAATAATTTTAACAAATAGGTCTGCTCTTATCATGTACACGTTAAGTTATTGTGGCAGATCTGGAATTAAATATGGATACTGTGACATTGATGTATTGATATAATTGCCTAATAATAGAGGCCAATAAATATCTCTTATATGCTTTCGATACTTGACAATGAACATCAGATATGGGATGATTCTATGGTACTATAATCACAGATCAATAGTATGTAAAGCAAATTTGGCCAACACCATTGGGGATAAATACAACCAAAAAAATACGAAATACTAGTATAATAATCTGGATTGTGTACTGAACTGACTTTTCCAGTCTCATATGAGGTTGTTAACATCTAAAGCCTATCAAGAAAAGTACTTCTTACTTTCTTTAACAGCCTATGTTAATGAATTTCTCATTAACATCACCATTTGGTAATCTTTCAAAGAGAAAAATGAAATAGCATAACATCTTCATGTATCTTCCTTTTCAATTCATATTCCATTTCTATAATTTGCTAGAGAAAGACATGAAGATGTAGAAAGTAAATATAACGTATTCTCAATTAGAGTTGTAACAACCTTTGTATAATCTGTAAATGATAATGAAGGTATTCAACATTAGTATTATATAATCTTAGTTACTATTCAAATAGCATTTCAACCTGGCGAATTAATGACGTATACAGTAGTCTATAGAGATTGCCATATTCGATAGAAATAACTTTTTGGCACAAGAAATGCATATTCATAAAGGATTCTCTTGATATTGTCATCTATAATCTGATTTCACATTGATGTTGAATATTGACAATTTACCCTATAGTCTTGAGGTAGCCTCATGTATGAATTACATAACCTCTAGACAAAGAAAACTGTACAAATTGAACATTCATAGCCCATGGCAACATTATCGTAGTCTTCTTTGAATACAATCATGATACAACAGCATATATTGTAATGTTTAGATTCCTATTGATAGAGTCACTTTCAAAGATAGGAATATTATAGATTGATAATTTATAATGTGAAAAGTAATGGCTTAGGCATAATTGAAAATATAACATTTTACTAAAGTGGGAAAGAATTATCTTTACTAGATAAACTAAAATGTTGTTAATTTCATTCTAACTAAGGGAAATCTTTTTGGCCTAAAGAGAATGGTTTCATTAGGCTGATAAGATCATCTCAACAAATGTAATTATTTGTTACAGTCTGAAAATTATTATCCAAAAAGATAATTAGTTCTATACATAGTATTAATACACAAATGTACTAATGATATTTTTCTGGTTTTAGAATAAGGAGTAACAGAAGACATTTCTGTTGTTAAATATTTTTAACCTATCTAATTTTTTCCAATACATGCATTCAGTTTTGTGATCAGAGTTTTGTAGTAGAAGATGTGTCATTATATTGCCTGTTACATAAAATAGCAAAAAGAATCAGAATACAGTCTCAAATGACAGATGTAGTATTCATTGATCTGAAAGTCTAAGAAGCGGAAGAATATTTCTAGAATGAAATACAGGAAGATCTGATGGCTAATTAATAAATAGTTGCCAGATAATAAATTAAAAGCCTATATACTCTAAGGCAAGACTGAATTAGCAAATAGATAAAATGTCAATGGATGTTAAATAGAATGTCAACAAAGGGCAATAGAACATTGTTAGTATTGGTATGGAACTTGTAATACCAAGAGCTAATCAGAACTTCAATATTTAGTGATAGTCTCCTTGTGAGGGCTAAGCCACCATTTTATCACATATTGTTGAGAGGAAGGATGTATTTGAGGATCTTCAATAATTCTTGTAATGGGACAAGTCTGTTACAAAGTAAATACATTCAGATAACATAATCTTGTTAGTCAATATATTAGCACTATTGATGACATTACTTGTAACCTGCTCATGTCATCTTTAGCAGAACTAATTGTAAGTCTTATGTCAATTGATTGGCAGAGCTTATATGGTATGGCAGCAAATTGAGATACAATAAAGCAGTTATTCCATTTGAAACAGAATATTGTTTGTCATTTTCAGTATAGCGAATATTGAAACCGATCTGTTGTATCACACTAGTGGGACAATCACACTTGAAGTTGATATAAAACAGAATCACAATGACAGCAGATAATATGTAATATGAATGTATTTGCAATCTGGATATTACACTTCTGTGGAGGGGAAACACCAAATCACGCTGCTGAGTTATTATGAAGTTGAGACTTGCACATTCCGATTTTGTGGAATTACTGCTATTTGAACTGAAAACACCCAAGGCAGCCCAAGACATTGACTTAACTGACTATACTTTATGAAATTATGATTTTACATTCACATAAGGTTGATTGCAAACTAAGACATTGACCTAGTGGATAATAAATTTCATTTCAAAAGATGAATTTTTGTAATTTTTATAAAGTACTATCAGGCTACATATTAGCAGATACTCCATCTACAATCAAAATAGCATGTCATTTATTGCCTTTCAACTGATGATTTCATGTGACAGATCTATAATGTCTAGCTGATAATGACCTCTTGATTGCCAAGTATGTCTGTACAATTTTCTCTACATAACTATAATAACCAAAGGAAAGGGTAGTAGTATATAGAGCAAATTGCATAAATGGCAAAATACCTTAATATTAATGTCTTAGTCAAAATCTAATATCGCTGAAATAATATATATTTGAGTTTCATTCTAACAACTTGACTGGTACCAATGTGCATTGATTTTGCAATGACATGCAAAAGCTCTAGTGGCAAGAAAGTCATAACATACCAGTGAATAAGATATCTGACATACAATTCAAGTTTTTAATTAACTTGTTCTAATACATTTATATTAGATTTTATATTTTATTTTGTAGTTCCTTATTTATAACAGTTGATGTATGACAATTACATTTTTCAGTATTGTCAATATGGTATATTAAAACTGTAGTATTTTATGGCAATCATTTCAAGAAAATAATAATTACTTTGCTACTTAATATATTTGAATTATTGCATGTCTTTCAGGTGTTCAGCCAGCATTAGTCCATGTTAACAGCAATTATTGACATTTTCAATATTCTTTGCAGTAATATTTAAAATTAACCGTGACAAGATTCCTACAATTACATACCAACATTGACCATAAAGTTTTAATATTATCCAACTCTCAATACATAATCTTCAATCAGAGACTACTACTGCTGCATATACTGATCAAATCCAATCTTCCACATCAGATCTATCAGTCTCTTAGAGATTGGTAGAACACAAAGTCTTATATGTATCCACAGATTGACTCAGAGCATTTCATTCACTTGAAACTGTTGCCTGACTTTAGATCAGGCGATTGACTGGAAAGATAAGATTTTAGCGATTGGGTATGCAAACTAAGTTGTAATAATATAGTTTGAGATGAAATGAACCATTTGGAATAACAAGGGTGAGTGCACTTGACATATAGTCGTGAAAACCAGTTTCTTGAAATTTGGATTATGTCAAGGACTTTAGGATTCCTACACAGATAGCTATTAGAATACATAATATTAAGATGATTAGTATTGCCCACTACAATAGTAATATGAATCTATCCTTCAGACTCTTGCACCTCTGTAACAGACACTTTGAATATTTCCAATTATGGTAATTAAAATCCTTCATATTTCAAAAGCAACTGTCCACACAATCAGCATTTACACTTTTCAAGCATTGCTTTATCATAGTAAAAATTAAACTGGTAGAGTATCAATTGACTACATCAGTACACTATCCTCAATTAGCTCATAATAATGTACCCCATAATTACGCTATTCACGTTGAGATTTTTAAAATAATTACAACTAAAAACTATAAAAATCAATTCATTTGATGCATCTAGCAATATTATCATTCAGACTGGGAAAGTAAAGTAAATTTGAACTACATCAATTCTAGCAATAATCTTGTAATTAACATCCATATTGAAAAAGATTGTTCTGCATTATCCACTCTCAAGGCTACTAGTAAAAACCGTACATAAAAACTGAACCTACAAAGTTATGCAATGGCAATATATCTCCCATATTAACAATTGGGTGACACTGTTGTATTCATTCCGTGCTTTATCTACAGCAAAGTATATATTGTACAGCTTGAATACTAGCTGCCTGATTACTATACAATTTAAAGCAGATATACATACAGATAGCTAGATATTTATTTTCAATATTGGTATCCAATATTGAATAGATACTTCTTGTAGTTTATTTAATGAATGGAAAGGTATACTACTGAACATTCTGGCTATTCATACAAACTACATCATTGTAATCTATTCATAATTGTGGAAGATATCAGCTGATATACAGTGCCACCCTGTGACAGTTATTGTTGATCAAAATCTGTTGCTGCATATGTATATATTATGTATTTACTTTGATAGATTATGATTAGAATACAACAAACGAAATTTCATTCCACTTATAAATGATGCTAAAATTACAATTACACTGGTAATTGGTAATCATATACATATAAAGTCAAATAATTCCCTTCAGATTCTGACAACAAGATGGTAATAGAAAGAGAATATTCTAAGAAGATAAACGTACTGAAATAGATAGAATGTATTTATTAATGGTAGATACAAATAAGATATCCACTACAGTTGCAGATCTCTCTGATTAGTTCACAGTAAGCATATATGCAAACTCTAACAGCTGGCAGTGAAGTCTAACAACTGCAATACCATGTAAAGCCTCTGAAATGATCAGACAAAGTACTCTGAAAGCCAACAATCAGTTCTGGCAGGGCAGTGTAATTGGATGGTTATCATTTACTAAATAACCAATAGTACAGATCACGTATACTAGATAACACCATGTCATATACACATACTCTTACTATTGCACCACGAATACTCATACCTTACACCAAAGTGAAAAAACAAGGTAGACATACTAATATAAACATACCAATCATTAGAAACAATATCTACATTATAGATAATGGCACTGGGCAAAATTCCATCATCTATCATTATGGCTATTACTGGTTACATCTAGAAGTAATCTAGCTTTTGCCAAATTATGTATGAAAATGAAAAAATTAGTTTTTCCCAATATACTGGCTGAGCTTCAGTTTTACCTTGTCAAAATGTTCCCATTCAGCTATACCTGTTCATTTTTTACACACTTAATTCAAGACTATTATACATTTCTATTTGTTTATAAGTTTCTACTTTTTAATATCATATTACGTCAGCGACAACTCTAATTTCCGTCAGAAACACCAGGGTGTTCCGGAGTGCTCTGACGGCTCTGACGGAACCTCGTACCCTCTGACAGAGAATTACATGCTGCCCGTCGTGTTGCATATGTACTCCTTTCCTTTGTGGTGACGTTTACACACCGTCAGAAGGACACGTGTGTTACACTCTTCGCAGGGGCTGCAGTTATGCTGGAGCCGTTTACACAACGCCTGGCGATGTTAAATCATAGCTACTACTTATCGTTCAATGATTTTCAAAACTTATGCATTCAGTTTGTATTCTCATCTATGTATCTATGTATCTATATAGCTAATATGTACTCCCCGTCGTTCAGTCCACCTCCGTCACCCCTGTATCTCAGTACACCCGCTGTCGCTCATTAATGATGTACTTGGAGGCCGTGATCGAGCGAGTTGAGAGATGCACTTGGAGGCCATAATCGAGCGAGTTTGGAGATGCACTTGGAGGCCGTGATCATGCGAACTTGGAGGCCGTAATCGAGCGAGTTTGGATATACACTTCGAGGCCGTGATCGAGCAACATTGGACTAGTACTTGGGGGCGGTCGATGGACGGCGTGCCGGGTGCTGAGACTGTATTTCATCAGTTAGTTAACTCGCAACCGTGGGAATGTGACAAGGTGACTTTACCTTTGAGCTCTCATGGAGAGCTGGCTGATGGCGGTCGATCGTGTATGGAGGCACGCCGGAAGCTGAAGCTTCATTCAGGGGTCAACTCGTAATCATGAGAATGAAGGGAAGACAAACAATCTTTGAGTGCTGTACTCAGTGTATGCTGTACTCGGTGTATGCTGTACTCAGTGTCAACTCATGATCATGCCATGGAGAGAAAGAGAGGGATGACTTAACTTTGTGTTCTGCGATGATGGTTGAGATGTGGATGAGAAAGAGAGATGGGGGATGAAGATGAGAACGATGTGGAGGATATGAGCGGATATGAGAAATCAGGGGTATGACTCGCCTGATTGAGTTGGGAAGGCCTCGTATCGGTGTTATTACACGCCAGATCGGGACTCATACCTGCCGTATTGGGGATGGTAAATTGACTCGCACACGAAATTCTCTTAAGTCCCAGTTTCTCATGATGATTTGTCCCATCTCCTCTACCATCACCTAAGAACACGAAGTTAAGTCATCCCTCTGTATCTCTCCATGCCATGATCAAGAGTCAACCTGGCTCGAGGAGTGTAGGATGAGGGTGAGAAGATATGATACTACCCGGCCGCGAGGATCCACGTAATTGCGTAGATCCACCAAATCGTAGAAAGAGCGAGTGAGATCAAAAGATGAGAAAGATAGAGTGTGTATTTCGTATAGACCGACAGAGCGAGAAGAAACGGCGAAACGGCGATTGGAGGGCAATATGCTACGCGACGTGTTGTATTGACGCCGGGCGCGGAGTGATCCGCCACCAGGGTGTCTCTGACGGCTCTGACGGAGGGCGTCCACTCTGACGGAGCCATTTCGCCCCGACGGAAATGTTTTTTGCTGATGTACATCATGTCTTCTGCCACTGTTTAATATTGTCCATTCAATAACTCTCAGCATATCCATTACATTCCGTTTTACTTCAGACTGAAGATTTTGTACTTTCATATGCTTATAATATCTGTATAGATACTTCTAATTAAAAGCATAGAATATGTCTTTACTACTAACCTTTCCACAATCTTTATGAGAAATAACTACTAACCAAAGAATTGATACTATGTATTTTGAATGCAATTGTATTCAAGATGGTGAATCTTAAATATCAAACATATATTTGTTTTTCAATTTTAAAAACTGTGTGACTTGTTGGATTAGACTACTCTCGAAGTATTTTTCAATTGACAGAAACAGTATTAGCTGTGGATATATTCAAATATTCACTGTAATAATGGTTAGTGTTAGCAACAGGTCTGGGTAATCCGCCAGCGGTCTGGGTTTGGACCAGAATAACGGTTCGGTTCGGTTCCAGACCCGTCCAAATTCTCGACCCGGAGCTTCTTGGCGGGCCAAACCCGTACCCGTACCCGTCAACCGGCAGGTTGCGGCGGGTTTGGCTTGACCCGGCGGTTCCAATCTCCGGTTCTCGCTTTCGGGTTTTTCTATTTATGGTCGCAGTCAGATATGTTACTGTTCTGTGCAAAATATCAACTTTAGTATATCATTCTCTTTATTTGTTTTATTGGCTGCCTTTATATTCAAAACAAGGAGAGACAGGCTCCCTGCTACATCCTGAAGTTGAGTGTGAATGATTTTTTGTCTTGCATCATTAGTATGATATGAGGTCCAGAACAGCCATATTGATAGTTAAGGCAGTCATTGAGCCAGAAATGCATCAGTTTGCACCTGCGACTGTGCCGACAACATTTGGAGAGCTGATGGAGATACACGATAGTGTCAACCGAAAATCGCAATGCCACAAGGAACATCACGAGCATCAAGTAGCCATATAAGATTAGCGTATGGGAGACCACCTTCTCACATATGCATATCGGCTCTCACGACAGTCGCAATACCCAATTCGTCACCGATTCAGAAATCGAAACCCGTTAAACCCCTAAGCTATTACCCCTGCATATTTCCTCCTAACCTACTTCCTATACAGGAAGTGGATTCAGATGATCATATTGTATTGGTTCGTAGGTCATCTGTACACTTCCTGCAAAATATGTAATTATTGACGACATATCTCCGCAAAATGTGATTGGTGTATCGAATTTGACATGTGGCAGAATTTTTTTGATTTCAGTGACTACATAGTGATACATGACAATTCGTCTGTGCATGGGCAAGGGTCATACTGGCCATACGAATGTTCCAGACTCCAAACCGAGTTGATTGATAATTGATCAACACAATATCGTACTGCCTCTTAGAGATAAGTGAGAACGCGCAATTTAAACTGGAGATAAAATTTACTAACAAAGTTTCACTTAGTGATGGCACACGAGTCATAGAAGGAGTGGTCAATGCACAACGTGAATCTGTATGAATGACCACCATCATGTTGCATTCATCCATACTTCCAACTATATCACTCCGACTTCAGACAGGGTGCACATAGTCAGCATTTTGAAAATCGCTTATGGTAGGTAATGGAAATCAAGGAGATCGAACTGGATATGGCAAAGTGAGCAAGTTGGGCTATATT
>Ga0307512_10000671_pt1 | contig 50604 bp, 48 predicted proteins | sample 14_EM_MG_FD_200267 | JGI IMG/M metagenome (GOLD analysis project Ga0307512, IMG submission 200267) | Populus trichocarpa ectomycorrhiza microbial communities from riparian zone in the Pacific Northwest, United States - 14_EM | ecosystem: Host-associated > Plants > Roots > Unclassified | place...
GATGATAACGAGAGGAAGTGGGAAGCCCTGAGGACTATATAGTCAGCTTCATGTCAGAATGGAATAAGTAGCAGCCAACATGATCGTTATGCTCAAGATGAATTGTACTGAGTATGGCTGCAAGTTGCAGTGGTTTCCCACCGCCCCGCAATTTGCAAAGAGTCGGTCTGATGTTGTTTGTTTGTTAACCGGGATAAATTACAGCGTAAGACCCCCGGAATCGGTCAATTGCTAGATATTAATAGGATGCAGTTCGAGGGAAAGGAAGGCTGCTGATATTTGTCTCAAATAATCCCCTGGATGTTACATGAAAATGACACTAACAATCATGTCATATCGTACGGTTAGCGTCTCTATTCCTGATTCCTTGACAGTCCGGAGGGAGATTTTGCTTTGTTCAAGATGAGTAAACGTACCAACATTGACACAAAAGACGCTGCTTGCCTCCATATTGTCCATTACTTGCAACATCCAACATGTCGCCCAACAACAAAGTCCACGCAAACTACAATGGTGAATGCTCTGAAGAAGAACTTTTCGCCACTCCCGGCAGGCAGGTACGGTAAATCGACAAAGCGATCAACCTAACCACGTTATCATGCAAATGAAGGCAAGAGCGGGTTGGATGCAGAGAGAGTCCGAGCCCTTGGGGCATTGTGCAGCTTGAGATCCAGAAAGAAGCTTGCGGCGGAAAAGCGACGAGAAACGCACTTCTCAACCAATGAAGAGAAAGAGAAATGGATTGAGGATTATGTTGAGAGAGAAACCGCTGGGGCAAGAAAGCGAGTTCAAGATGCAGAGGCAGCGGTTCAACAAGAGCCGGACGATATGACGCAGGCTGATATTGCGGGATTGACATCCAGAGAACCTGAAAAGACGTTTGAGGAGATGCTGGTTGCTATCGGAGACAGTCCGAGTGATCTTGCAAGTTCCGATGATGGGGAGGATGGGGAAGACGACGATGATGAAGAGACTCAGCAGGGAAAGCTGAGCGATGATGACGAACCCGGCTGGGTGATGGGCGCAATCACCAAAACAGTCCAGCAGCCCACGGAGAGCTTTCGGCAGGAGCAAATGAAACTCAACGAACTGACTCAACCCGGGTGGGAGGATGCAGCTGACTACTTCCGTGCACAAGATGAGAAGTACGGCACATCCGAATTGATGGTTCTGGCAGTCGTTCAGCCACAAACGAGTGATGACGCTCCGGCACCTCTGCCGACAACATTTGGAGAGCTTATGGGGATTCTTGACATTGTCTCCGGATTATCACAATGGCCGCAAGGGACTTCTCGACCAGGAAGTAGTCATATCAGGCTAGGTTCGGTGAAGCCGCAGTCAAAATCAAGCATACCGAGTGGTGAGCCAGCTGCGGATCCTGATTCATCCACGTTACTGAATGCGAAGCCAGTTGAACCAGTAAGCTTTTACCCCTGCATAAAGCCTCCCGCTAATTACCATATAGGTATCAGATTCTGACGAAGAGATGGTGACGGCTCCTGCGTCTGCGGAAGACTAGATATGCAAAGTTTAAGTCTTGACGTCTAATCACGGTGAAAAGCAAGGTGTTTACCAATTTTGCTACATGTCAGCTATTTCTTGATTTCAGAGACCTGATTGTGAGACATGATAATTTGTCTGTGAATGTGCAAGGGTCGAACGCACCATGTGAATGTTCTAAAATTCTAATCGCACTGTAAAACGGCCCAAACATTCAGTTTCCATTTGCATGTGACTGTTAAGCGACTAAGCAAATGCAATATTAGTGACGAAATATGATAACAAAATTTAAGTGATTGATGTCATACGTGTCATAGACAGAGCGGTCAGTGAGCACGACAAATCGATCTGAACGACAACCGTCATGTTGAATTCATCCATGTATCCAACTGCATAACTCGCCGCACAGACCTGGTGCACATGGTTGAGATATTTGAAATTGCTTGTGGTACATCATGGAAATTGAGGAGAAGGAGCTGGATAAGGAATGGTGAGGAAGTCGAGCTAACTTTACTAAAAACTAGTGAAATGATGTACATGCAGTCAATTGCCGGCCGAAAGCGCGAGAATGTAATAGGCCAAGTCATTTCTCACTCAGATAGCGTAGATAGCAGTTGATCAGAAATTGAGACGTAACAAAACTCCTGGATGCATATCATAATACATACAAATGTAATACCGGATGTCAAAAATGCGTATATGATTCATTGCATACAATTCTTAAGTGTACAAAGGCTGTTTCGATGTGATTAATGTGAGAGTCAACAGAGTGTCAACTATTTTAAATCATACACATTCGGCAATCAATGGGCTGCAGTGTCATATTGGTTCAAAGTGAATGTATAAGTCGGTGTTATTGCGAAAAAAGCAAATGACTCGCTCGTTGCCACATCTTATGAATGAGTGTCAACTGAGCGTCAACGATGTTTGGCATTGCGTCATGAGACATCCAGTAAGCTGTGTGGGTACAGTAAGTCATATTCGAACTATCGGCTGCCTTTCAATACTACAATGGTGGTAGCAACATTTCTACTATGTCCTAAAAATGAGCGTCAACAGAGTGTCAACGACTTTAGGCCTTGCATCTTGGAATATGCAGGGGCTATGCGGCGACGTTACTCCATAATCGCGCTATCGGCCGCCTTTCTAGGCAAAAACTCTTGCAACAGCATACCTACTATGTCCTAAAAATGAGCGTCAACGCAGCATCACCGACTTTTAGCCTTGAATCATGGAGAATCCTAGGGCTATCCGGCGACATTGTGCCATAATCAGATTATCGGCTGCCTTTCTAGGCGAAAATGGTTGCAACGACACCGCTACTATGTCCTAAAAATGAGCATCAACAGAGCGTCAATGACTTTTGGCTTTGCATCTTGGCATATGCATGGGCTGTGCGCCGACGTTACTCCATAATTGCGCTATCGGCCACCTTTCTAGGCAAAAACCCTTGCAACAACATCGCTACTATGTCCTAAAAATGAGCTTCAATGGAGTGTCAATGACTTTCAGCCTTGTATCATGGAGAATCCTAGGACTTTGCGGCGACATTGTGTCATAATCAGATTATCGGCTGCCTTTGTAGGCAAAAACGGTTGCGAAGACACCGCAACTATGTCCTAAAAATGATTGTCAACGGAGCGTCAACGACTTTTGGCCATGCATCTTGAACAATCCGAGGGCAGTGCGGCGACATTAACACATAATCACACTATCGGCTGTCTTTCTCGGGAAAAATGCGTTTGACGACATCGTCACTATGCCCTAAAAATGAGCGTCAACTGAGCGTGAACAATTTGAGGCCTTCTATCTTGCAACATCAAGGGGCTGTGTGACTATAATGATCCATAATTGCACTATCGGCCGCCTTTCTTGGCAAATATGCTTAGGACAAGATCGTAACCAAGTCCCAACATGAGTGTCAACGGAGCGTCAAAGATTTTTGCGCTGGCATCTTGGATAATCTTACCGGAATGGAACGCAGATAAACCACAGTGAACCTATCGGCAGCCATTATTGGCAAAAATGTAAGTGAGGATATCGCGTCCGCCTCCAACAATTGAGTGCCCATGGTGCTTCAAGGCTCCGAACGCTACACAGCAATCAACTGCATTATGCTGTTCCTAAATGGTGTTTTACGCAGTCAGTCGTTGCAATTCGTTCTTGTATTCAACTTCACAAATATGCATGCAATGCCTTACTGATCTGATTATTTTCCTTGTAGCTGTAGAGTCAATATTTAAGAACCCGTAGTCTGCTATACTGTATCGTTATATTCGGCAGTCTTTCGAGTCGTATTACCCAGCTTTCTAATTTCTACTGCCATGTCGGATACAAAATCTTTGAACACATCATTGCTCGAGGTTATGATCTCTTCCAAAAATGAACGTGGCTTCATTCGCGATTTGAGCTACCTTACTTTGCAAATCATCTTCGACGCATGGTGGGCTTCAATGAATGTAGGCTCAAAGCGGCCTATTGCTTGGAATGCTTCTACACATGCTCCTTCGCGGCGATTCTATTTACAATGTGGAATTGAGGAGAACGGCAGCCCTGGCATCATATGTATTGTTTGCCATCAAGGTCTTCGCCATCCAACAGAACATGGGACAAGCTCAATGGGGAAACAATTGCTTGCAAAAGCTCATATCGGTAAGTTAAACAAATTAACACAGTCAGAGGTCACTGAATTGACTAGTTCGACGGTCGATGAAACAGCTCTGGCCATTTTGAAGAGGCAAGGAAGTCGATGAATCACAATAGTAAGTTTGCAGAGGAAAATCATATTTGATATGCAGTTTGATCCATATTGACCGAAATGACAGACAAAACGTTCCAAACTGGCAGCTAAGGACTTTGAAACTTTCGAATTTCACCAAGACGTGTGGAATCACTACCTCATGTTAGGATTTGTTTCGGCACATATTCCATGGAACGCTATATCAAATCTTGACCTACAGAGGTCCTATAAGGCATTACGCGACGACCTAGTGCTGCCATCTGCTACGACTCTTAGTAACATTTGCCGGAGGGAACATGCACTGACCCTGGATGCAATTAGGAAGCAATTGCCAGTACGAAATAAAGTGAGTTTATCTTTGGACGGATGGACATCAACAAACACGTTGGCCATAACATCGGTCATTGCTTAGTATATGGATCAAAATTGGGCATTGCATGAAGTTCAACTCGCTTTCGATGAGGTTGATCGCCTGTTCTATTCCAGTTTCGAAAGGTAATTAATGATGATAGGTCAAGGGCCAACATACTGGAGCAAGACTAGCCGTACATTTGAAGAATGTGCTTGATCGTTTTGAGCTTACCGACGGCCGTTTGCTTGGTATTACAACTGTTAATGCGGCCTCAAATTACTCGATGACACGCGAGCTGCAATCAACACTTGAGGCCTCTGGAATCGAATGGCCGGCATTGAGGAACCACATACCGTGCATGGCACAGGTCATACAGCTCGCTTTAGGTGCATTTTGAGCAGTCTCAGTGTGAAAGGCCGCACCAAGTCTTGCGAAGCCCATGAGCGCGATCAGCAATTTGGAGAGATTGAAAGCATAGACGGTGGGAAGAGTCTAAGACTTCGAAAAGAGGGCAATGCTAGAATCAATAAAGTGTCGGCCATGAATCCAGGTTTAGCAAAGATAATTGAGAAAGTACGTATTTCATGATATTTTGAAAGTCCTGAAGCTGACCTGCATATAGCAGAGAATGCTTGCGGTATTAATTACGCTAACACCTGGTCGCCAAAACGAGTTCATTGACTGTCAAAAAGCCCAACTCCGCATTACAGTACTTCCGATTATGGATGTGGAGACAGGTTGGAACTCGACACTGGAGTTGCTCGAGCACGCCTACCGTTTACGAGAATTCACACGCAAATGGCTTCGAAACCCAAAATACAGTGAATACCGGATGCTATTCACAACTCAGGATGAATGGACGATTGTCAAGTATGTCATGGAAGTATTGAGGCCATTTCGATATTGGACCCTTTGGATGTCGAAGAGGCATACAGTTACATTGCCTCACGTTATCACAGTATACAATGACATGTTCGATCACATGGATGGCGTCATGCGAGCTTTGGCCAAGAAGATGACTCAGTGGAAGGAAGACTTGTTCTTCCCGGTGAAGTTAGCTCGACAGAAGCTGTCAAAATACTGCGCCGAAGTAACTTCAATGACGGGCATGATTCTGATTCCCGCACACATCCTCGATTCTTTCCGGAAGTTGCGATCATTTAGAAAGTGGGACAAGGGAATGGATATTAATCCTGAGGATGAGACATCCTACACAACACAATTCCAGGAGGCCTTTCGGAAATATGTGGAGAATGAATACTGCGCCAAACATCAACGTGTGCCGGTCAATAAACTCCAAATCATACCCACCAGCAATCTCGTCCCCTCCGCAACAGCTTCAGGGTCCTATCAATCATCCTTTGATCCATATGATTCATCCAGCGATGATGAGGAATACTTAACGCCTAACGATGTGGCAGAGACAACCCCCGGAGGAAGCGATCGCGCAGCCCGCTTATCGACCGTCGCCAGGCTCCGTTTGAATTCGCCGCCTGAGGCCCCAAAGAACTGGGGACGAATTGATCCAAATCTCAATGATTACCACTCCGACCCAATGGAGATTAGCAGTACATTGTGGATACCGGACATAACCGATTGGTGGCGAGAACAGGAGGAACCGCACTCAAAGTACCCGGATCTCTCCAATGTGGTGCGTGACATATTCTCTATCATACCACATGGTGTCGGAGTGGAGGCCAGCTTTTCCCTTGGCTGAGATGTCATTGGCTGGAGGCAGTCAAAACCCACAGGCGAGACCCTTTGTGAAAAAGTCATTGTAAGGCAGTTTGCTTGAGCCAATAACCAGATTCTGGCTGGCACTGACCCGGAATTGAATACCACAAACACAGAAAGCGACTCGGAAATGAAGAAAGAGGCGGAGGAAAGGAAGTTGCACAGAATGGCCAAGGTTCACGACTTTTTGAAGATGTAGCAGGGCAGCCAAAACCTACGTGCTACCCAGCAGGAAACTCACGCTCGAAACGAGCCGATGACCGCTGTAGGATCCATTTCGGACACCGAAGAGATCGTCAAAGCATCCTGGTCACTCTTTAAACATGATCGTGCCGCTGAGTTTAAAATGTCAGAAAGATCACCGTTGCCACCAGCTTTGTCTGCAAAGGACCTCCCTGGAGGATGACCTCAAATGTTAAATGTTCGCCGAATCCGGAGAATCAACCGTCATCGAGTAGAAAGTGACGAGAATAGCGCACCGGAAAGCCTTTCGGACACCAATGATTGGCTAAACTGGAATGGCGACTTGCATAATCCAAATGACAGCGAAGATGATTGCGCAGTTGATGATGAATCCGATATAGAGCAATACAATGGCATCGAGGATTCGGAATGCCCATAGCAGCAGGATGTGAGCGCCGCACCAAATGTGCCCGGAATGGTTCGGCCGACACAGAAGTCAATGAGACAGGCTGAAAAGTTGTTATTGATGGTGAGTGCAGTTGAAATGCGGAGAAATAAAGGAGGGAAGAAAAAGTAGGACAGAATGTGTCAATGGTTCACCAGCTTCATGTAGCTTGACCGTGAGTTTCAGTTCAAGATATATTATGGGCCAATGGTAAGAAGTAGCTTGTGAATGTCGGTTCATAAATAGATGTATAGCAGGCGAAATGAATCTTTTGGCATGATACATCATTTTTAGTCGTGTGAGAGTGAACAGTGCAACATAGTTACGCCGCTCGGCTTTGCCACAGGGCCGAGTCTCAATGAGGCAGAAAGACAACCGATACAGTCGAATCAGGACGCAAACAATTATCGACGGCAGCAGATGTTGAATGGACAATACATTAAAATGAGCGTCAACGGAGCGTCAACGATTTGTTGTCTTGAAAGTACGGTAATTCACCAGTGACTTGGTCATTGTTATGCATAATGGATGTACTGGCCGCTTTTATTGGCAAAAGAGATAGCAACACCATCACCGCCCCATTCTTAGCATGAGCGTCAACGGAGCATCAACTCTTTGAGGTCTTGTAAGTACGGTAATTGACCAGTGACTTGGTCATTGTTATTCATAACGGACGTATCGGCCGCATTTATTGGCCAAAGAGATAGCAACACGGTCAATGCCCCATTCTTAACATGAGCGTCAATGGAGCGTCAACGATTTGTGGTCTTGTAAGTACGGTAATTCACAAGTTTATTGGTCACTGTTATGCATACCGGACATATTGGCCGCATTTATTGGCAAATGAGATAGCAACACGGCCATCGTTCCATTCTTAGCATGAGCGTCAACGGAGCGTCAACAATTTTTAGCTTTGCATCTGGATTAAGTTATGTTCCGATTGGTTGTGGATATTCATTTATGAGATATTGGCAGCCTTTACTGGTAAAAACAACTGCGGCATGCTCCCTGCGGCATCCTGAAAATGAGCGTCAATGGAGTGTCAACAGTTTTAGGACTTGCATATTTCGTAATCAAGGCATCATGCGGATCTTCGCGTGCATATCTGTATTATTGACCGCCTGGCTAGGCAAAAATACCATATATCGAAGGTGAAATACAGATACCAAATTACTCGATATTGCAAACTGCTCAACAAGCAAAAGCACATTGTTGGTTGCTGAAAACGCGATTTTGATAAGATACTATTAACACGCTGCAAATTCAAGAGCCTTATATGAATCTATAGATGGACCCGCTTGGCGACCTGCTGATAACCCGCCCAATTCAGACGGGTTGGGAGTTTTCCATGGAACTGTACCCAAGTGGGCAGTTCGGGTTTATTGACGACCCCGACCGCCAATGTGGCAACAGTTCGGTTTGGACCCAGACCCGGACCCGAAGTGACGGTCCGGAACCGTTGCTAACACTATATCAGAGACTCAATGTTTTAGACTCAATCTCACAGACTCAATGCCAAAGACATACTATCAGCGACTCAATGCAAGAGACTCATTATCAGAAACTCAGTTTCAGAAACTCTATATTCAACACTCAATGTCAGAGACTCACTTTCAGAAATTCAATATCAGCAACTCAATATCAGAGACTTATAGCCCAAGGCTCAATGTCAGAGATTCGCTGTTAGAGACTCACTGTCAGTCTCAATACAGGAGATTTGCTCACATAGACTTAATGTTAGAGATTAACTACAATAGACTTAATGTCAGAAACGCAATATTGGAGACTCAATATTAACAATTCATTTCCAAAAAATTAGCTTTACAGAATCAGTACCTGGGACATGACATCAGGGTCACATTTACTCACCTGGTTATATAGCATTGCTTCATAATGTGCTTGGGTATAAGATCTATTATTATTAAGCATGGGACAGTGAATTTGTCTTGTTGAGTTTTATATTCTTGAACAGCTGAAAGGCTTTCAGTACATGCATACTGGCAACTTACATTATCGACTCCGGCCCAAAATGTACACAGTTTACATTGATGATGAGTACCATTGAAAGACAGTTGGTGGATGGAGCACATCAAACTGTTGCCCGTAGTTACCTGTTGGATTTGGGCTCTGACTCTCAGCGTCAGATTCAGGCTAAGGAGCTCCTGTTTGAAAATGGTTATCTCTCTAAGGTCATGGATGATAAGAAATCATAGTTCACCAGAATGGAAGTGCTTGATCTAATTTACCATCTATTTTTCTTCACCACCAATAGCTTGGAGTGCCAGCATACTACATTACAGTATTTCCAACCTCTTGCTTTGCAGACTTTAGCGCTGGCAGCTGAAGCTACTCTCTATGCACTGTCTGAATATAACAGTGGAAAGAAGGCCACAGTTATGTTTTCTCAAGATGAATATCAAGGTACATTTTGCACATTCCCTGAGAGAAATTTTTCTCCAGAAGCCACTGCACTCACCACTAACACATTAGTGGGCCGCTTGATATGCCCCCCTGCAGCCCAACTCTGCTAGGATAGGCGCTCCTCAATCGCCATCAGTGCCCCTCAGCCTAGATTGATGCTCTTCCATTGCATTGCACAGTCAATTCCTTCTCTGTCAGTACTCCCCCACTGGGATATGTACATCTTAATCCTCTCTGTTTGGATTGGCGCTCCCCTATTTCATTCTGTGTTCTATAACCCCCTTTCTGTACTCTAATGCATGGATGGGAGCTCCTCAATTTCCACAGGTGCACCTTGGACTGGATTATTGCTCCTATATTGCACTCCGCACTCCATACTGCCCCCCCCAATTCCGCGATGTTCCGCTGGGATAGTACTTCTCGGTCCTCATCAGTGCTCCTCTGCCTGGGTTGCCACTCCTCAATGTGGATCTGCACTCCTTACCTCCCCCCACGTATCGGACTCTGCATCCTAGATTTGGCGCCCCTCATGTTCATTCTGCACTTCTCCAACACCATCTCTGTACACATCTTTTCTATGCAGCACTCCCCATCTGGCACTCCTCATTTCCTCATAGTTGCTCTCCTTATTCATTCAAATATACCATGCCACCTTTGAAACCCCCAATTAGATTCACAGGTAGGTAACAGCTCATTACACCTTTGTTAGATATCACAAATCAAGCCATATGACATTGGAGTTGAATTTTGTTCTCTCCCCAGGAACTGCAGATAATCTGGAAATACAAGGAGTGCCTCAGTCTTCTTTGGGCTATTAATGAGTTGCGTGTTCCTGCTTTCATCAGCCCTGATGAGATGGGAGAAGTAGTGGATGGCATTAACACCATGTTTGATGGGCATCATTCAATCACATTGTCAGGTGATTTTGTCAATGTACCTATATCTATGTTTGAATCAGTTGCCTTTTTCATTGGTTCCTTAATATAGCAAGGCTAAAATCACAATGTTGAAGAAGATGATACCTAGTATGATTCAGAAGGAATAATGAACAATTATTCATGCATTATACTCACCATTGAGGAAAATTGATTGCTCGTGTACAACCAGAGTCACAGATAGCGCCTGCATTTCTTAGAATGAATATTCATAAGAACCAAGGCATCTGTCTGAGTTTGTTGGTGATTCCCACATTGGTTGGGCAACACTCCCAGGTGTATCCGAAGTTCTCTTCTGAACTCCAATGTGTTCCCAAACGTATCACAATCACTCGCATGGAACTCCAGTACCAGTCATCTGACATCCCAGTTACTCTGAAGGCCAGGCGGAATGCCCTCCTAGAGTGTGATTTTCTCCTGAACTTGACTCTTCTAAGTTTACACTCCACATTCTCTCAGATACTCCTGGAGGCTCCCAGTGACTGAAATACATTTTGCTGATGAATATCTATCCATCTACACACTATACAGCTAGACAGCCTGCAGACACCGCCTGAGAACAATTGGATGTATGCCTGAAGTTGGCGATTGAGTGAACCTATAAACGCACTTGGTGATTGTGATCAAGCAAGTTGGAAGATGCACTTCAAGCCCAAGTTTGAATAAACTCAGAGATGCCATTGGAAGCGAAAGTGATGTGAACTTAGAGATTTACTTGGATACTGTGATTGAGCAAGGATGGAGATGCACTTCAAAGGCATGATGGTACAAACTTGCAGGCGGTGATTGAAACAGATTCAAGATATACTAGGAGACTGAGATGGAGTGAAATGACAGATGCAGTTGGAGAGTGTAACTATGTGAGCTCCAGGAGGCACTTGGAGGCAGCAATGAAGCACATTTGGAAATACCCTTGTAGAAGATGTTCAAACCAGGTTGGAGACGTTCTTGGAGGCTAGAATCTTATGAGTTTGGATTTGCACTCTGGGGCCATGATTGAGTGGGGATGGAGATGTGCATTCAGGCCAATATTATGCAAACTTGTAGGCTGTAATAGAGCAAGTTGAGAGATTCTCGTGGAGACTGTGATCAAGGGAACTTGAAGATGCACTCCAAGGCTATGATTAAGCAAGTTTGGAGATGTACTTTGAGGCATTGATCAAGTGAAACTGGTGGAGTTCTTGGAGTTAGTCGATCTGGATGTAGTCAATTGGAAGGCATCATGAGTGCTGAGACGTTGTTCCTTAGTTAGTTATGTTGAAATTGTGCCAATTTGAGATGTTGACTATACCTTTGAGCTCTGTTGAAGAGCTAGCAGGTGGCAGATGATCTGTACACATCAGCAAAATGTAATTATGTCACTGGGAGCCTCTCGGAGTGTCTGAGAGTTGTCCGACCAGAATCGCAGGCAGGTCAAATCCCAGAGATGACTGGACCGACGCAGTGGTCTTCAGGAGCACCTGGGAGCACCTGGGAGCGCCAACGACAACTCTCAGAGTGCCGGCGCCAAACCTGGCAGCACCTCAACTCACTGTAGAGCAGTCCGGGTGAAACCCAATCTTCTTTCTGAACACTGCTGGAGCGGCTGGAAATCATAGCTACTACTTATCGTTCAACAATTTTTAAAACTCCTGTATTCAGTTTGTATTCTCATCTATGTATCTATGTATCTATAGAGCTACCCATCTACACACAGTATATCTGGACTGGCTGCAGGCAGTGATAGAGAGCAATTCGAGGTGCTCCTGAAGATCACAATCGAGTGAACTCAGAGATACCCTTGGGGGTGGTTATTGTGTGAACTGAGAGATGCACTTGGAGACCATGATCGAGCGAGTTTGGAGATGCACTTCGAGGCCTAGATCAGGTTGAACTCAGAGATGCAGTTAGAGGCCATGATCGAGCAAGTATCAGGATGCATTTGGAGGCCAAGATTGTGTAACTCAGAGGTGCACTCAGAGGCCACGATCAAGCGAGATTCGAGATGCACTTGGAGGCTGTAATCGAATCACTTTGGAGATGCACTTGGAGGCCGAGATTGTGCAACTCAGAAACGCACTTGGGGGCCATGATTGAGCGAGTTTGGAGATGCACATGCACGGTGATATCAAGTTGAACGCAGAGATGCACTTGGTGGCCGTGATTGAGCGAGTTTAGATATGCACTAGGAGGGCGAGATTGTGCCACTCAGAGATGCACTTGGAGGCCGTGATCGAGCGAATTTGAAGATGCACTTGGATGCAATGATCAAGCAAGATGAGAGGAGGACTTGGAGGCGGTCAATAGAAGGTGCGCCGGGAGATGGGACTCTATCCATCAGTATGTTAACTCGCAACCATGGGAATGTGATGAGGTGACTTTACCTTTGAGCTCTCATGGAGAGCTGGCTGGTGGCGGTCGATCTTGTAGGTAGGCATGCCGGAAGCTGACGCTACATTCTGGGGTCAACTGATACTCTTGAGAATGAAGGTGGGACAGACAATCTTGGGTGGATGCTGTACTCGGTGTATTGGTGTGTGCATGTACTCGGTGTATGCTGTACTCGGTGTATGCGGGACCCGGTGTTAACTCATGATCATTGCATGGAGAGATAGATACAGATGACTTAACGTTGTGTTCTGCGATGATGGTAGAGAAAGAGAGATGCGGGATGAAGTTGGGAATGATATGGAGGATACGAGTGGAGATGAGAAGTTAGGGGTAAGACTTGACTGTTTGGATTTATAAGGACTTGTATCACTGTTTTTACCCGCTGGATTGGGACTCGTACCTGCTGTATCAGGAATGGTAAATTGAGTCCCACACAAAATTCTCCTAAGTCCCTGTTTCTCATGATCATTTCCCCTATCTCCTCTCATCTCTCTCTTTCTCTACCACCACCTAAGAATAGGAAGTTAAGTCATCCCTATCAATCTCTCCATGCAATGATCATGAGTTAACACCGAATACTGCATACACCGAGTACTGCATACACTGAGTACTACATACACAGAGTACTGCATCATGCTAAGATCGACTGTCTTCTGCTCCCAGCCAGTCTCTCATCTCTTGGCAGACCTTATTGTACTCAATTCAATACATTCCCACGATTACATGTTAACCAATGAATTGAGTCTCAGCTGCCATCACACCTCCCTCCCGACCTACCGCCCCCAGATTGACCACCTCCAAGTACTCCTCCAATCTCGATCGATGATGGCCTGCAAGTGCATCTCTAACCTCGCTCGATCACGACCTCCAGGTGCATCTTCTGAGTTATTCGATCTCAGCGTCGAAGTGCATCTCCGATCTCACTCGATCACAGCCTCCAAGTGCATCTCTGAGTTCAACTTGATCCCGGCCTCCAAGTCCATCTCTATGATCACTCAATCAGTGTCTCCAGGTGCTGCTCTGGTTATGCTCCAGTTCCGTCTGCAGCCAGATTGGCTGAATGTATATATTGAGAGAGACTTAAATAAATAATACATGCCATATTATGATGTAGCGAATTTTGTGACTGTAACAAAGACAAATCTGATACATGATATGCCTCCTGGTTATGGAACCCTGAGAACCACTGCTGTGAGAATACGGCACTAAGTCTCCCGCAGAGCTGCACAGAGGTTTCAGCTTCACCAACATTTGACTATCCTACAAGTCAAATGTTGTAGCATCCTGAATGCACCTGCATGAGTGCAGGTGCATTCAGGAGCACCGGAGAGGTTGACCGGAGTGTCTGGGAGGTTTGCGTGTGGCTTCCGGACCTATTTACATTTTGCTGATGCCGAGGCATGCCTGGAGCTGCCACTGCATTCAGGGCGTAATTTCTATTTGTGCCAGTATAGGGAGACTGGTTGGGAGGCCATCAATCTTGAGTGTATACTGTACTCAGTATACTCTGTACTCCGTGTACACTGCAGTTGGTGTATGCTGTAGTTGATGTATGTTATATTTGCAGTATGCAGTACTTGGTGTATACTGTATACAGTGTATGCTGTATACGGTGTATGCTGTATCCAGTGTATTGTATTTACAGTGTATTCTGTTTGCAGTGTATGCTGTACACAGTGTATGCTGTGCACAGTATCCACTGTACATGATGTTAGCTCATGATCAGGTGATGGAGATATCAAGCAGAACAATGTAACATTTCATTCTGTGATATTAGTAATGGTGTGGATGAGAAGGAGAGATGGGGGATGAAGATTAATATGCTTTGGAAGAATATGAGAGGATGTGGCAAATCAGCAGTACAATATGTGTGACTAGGTTTAGAATACCTCATATGGGTGTTCATACACACTGGATCAGGAGTCATCCCTGCCATATTGGGATTAGCAAATAGACTTTTACAAGAAATTATATTACATTGCAGCTTCTCATAAATATTTCCCCTGCCTCATTTCATCTTTTGTTTTCCCATTTTCAACTATACCATTAGGTGAAAACGTGATGTTATGTTGTCCCTCTCTAACACTCTATACGATAATCATTAGTTAACACAAAGTACAGCATCGACCCAAGATCGACTGTTTCGCACTCTCAGCCAGTCTCTCATCCCGGTTCTCGTTCCTTATTTCTCATTTCTCATTGCTCTTCTGTTATCTGTCATCTCTCAGAACATCTTGCTGTACTCTACTCTCTACATTTCCGTGATTCCCAATTAACTGAGGCATGGAGTATCAGCTGCTATCATGTCTGCATCGTGACCAACTGCCTCCTAACTTATCACCCCCACAAACACATTCAATTCCACTTCATTGCTGCCACCAAGTGTACCTCTGAGTTGACACAATTGTGGCCTCCAAGTGTATCTCCAGACTCCCTCTGTTAGGGGTATTCCCTTAGCAGTGGTAATGATACATGATGGATCGCAGTGGGTACATGTTGCTACAACTCCAGTAGCTGGATGGAAAACACCTACTCCGCAAAGAGCGACATTCTGTTTGTCAGCCAAGTGATCCTTCATGGGATTACACTCGGGCCACATATCGATCAATTATTGATAGGTTCGCCCTCACTATCGGATTCACTCATGATTATGCAAGTATGTTGCCATTACTGGGAAGTGAAAAACCTTCAGCAGTGCGTATAATTATTGGCCACACCTACCATACCTTATCTAGCAGGGCAACACACAGTTAAGTTGCGCTTACGCAGAATTACATGTCCAGCAGACAATAATGCAATATACAAGGATGAGGGATCTGCAAGCCCACGCACAGAAGTGTGGGGAACGCCTTGTGGCATTCCCTGGGCAATGCAAGGTCGAGACCTAAGCATGCGGTGTCTGAGGGATTAATGCCATTGGCTGAAGATAAGAGGTCAGAAACGACCCTGCTCATTAGTTTGAGTTATTATGCTTCGCAACATCATACCAGTTCAATAAATAGGAGGGATATGTTTCGTACTCTATGTTGGCAGAGTATTGGTTGGTCGACAATTGAACCTCTGAAGCAATGCCGAATACCCAGATTAAGGCTAGGCAATGAAGAATAACGAGCTATCAATACAAATTGCGATAATGCACTGTTCAGACTACGTGTTGGCAGATGTTCCAACTACTGAACAACGCGGGAAACAAGATGTCAAAGTTGATGTCATGAGTTGTCATTATGTGCGTTTGATATCATGTTATGGGGATGGCCCATAGTGGGGGCGTAATGCCTTGAAACCACTCATGCATGAACACAATGACCTTGAGGGAATTCGTTGCACTATCAATGTGTCACTTAAGTTGATCTCGGCGATAAGCTCTCACACAATTATGTTGTCATGGTGAGATTCCGAAGTCAAGCATGAACTGAGGATCCAACTATACAGAACTCACATTGTTCCGGCAATGAGAAAAACAAGCTCTAGCGGAGGACAGTCAGAAAAACCTACCAGCAAAGAAAACCTTAAAATATCATTGCGTTTTTATGATACCTATATCTATTATTATTAATTTCTAATATTATTAGCTTTGTAGCAGCAGCCCCACACCTCAGATGAGTATTACCTTTGAGAACGAAGCCAATTTTATATTGTGGACTTTACCGAAGCTATTAGCTATGTTCGAACAACGCCAGTACATATTTGCAGCACAGAGCATCTGGTGGATAGCGGGGTTAGTCCAGTCGGATCCAGCATTACAATACTTCCTTATGTATCGAAAATTTCCCAAGGATGAGTGTGATCATAATGAGGAACCAGAACTGACACAGGAAACTATTGAGAGGAGTATCTCTCCAACACCCCGAGATATTCAGCAATGATCCTTGTCATTGGAACACGAAGTATCTACTAAACCGCAGTATCAAGCGGATCCCTTGAGGCGAACTCAAAAGGGAAGAATCATTCCTTTGCAGAAAACAATGACACAGTTAAAAGCCAAGAGGAAGAAATCAGCAAGGCTTTAATGGAAGAAGGGAAACTAAATGAAGCTTATATAAATCGAGGAATTGAATGTACCGCCAGTATTGCTCGACACCTCGATTGAATTCAGTTACCATCTTTCTGGAGCCATCGGAATCAACGATAACCATTTCTTCCCTTTGCCTATTCGATCCTTTTCGGTTGCCAATTTACTTTACTTGGCGATGAGCTGAGGAAGGATATAGTATCTAGGGCCTTAGACAAGTAACTATACTTGTGGAATAAACACCCCCCTAACACCCTCAATTATGGCTTTCTACTTAATACAATCGTAGCACACCAGTGCAACTCAACACTTACATATTCGCTTCCTCGAAGTGAATCCATATGTTCACACCATCTCAGTACCCAAGTCTAGCTTTAATCTGGCTCAGTCATGGCCTTCTAGCTTGTACAATTATGGTATCCAATTGCATTTCCTAACTCACCTAGTTATAGACTCCAGGTGCATCTCTAGATTCATAAAATCTCAGCCTCGAAGAACATCTTCCAGTTCACTCAATTAAGGCCTCCAAGTGCATCTCCAGACTTGCTGGAACACTGCCTCCAAGTGTTTCTCTGTGTTCACACAGTTGGTGTCTCCAGATGCTCCTCCAACCATACTCAAGTACTGTCTGCAGCCAGATTGAATGTATGATTTTCTGTAGCTTGACTTTGATAGATGGTAAATGCCATATTATGATGTAGCAAATTGTCCAAAGATTATAACAAAGACAAATATAATAGTCAAAATGACTTGTGGTTGTGGGACTCTAAAAACCGACGCTGTGAAAATTGAGCAACATGTTCAATGTCTTCCGCAGAGCTGTGCAGTAGTCTCAGCTCCTCTTGAGATCTCCTACAGATCTGTATGGAGGTTTCAGCCGAACCAAAATTTGGCTATTCTATAAGACAAATATTGTAGAATTATCTGTTTATCACCATTACTGCAGGTGCTGTCAGGATCATATGAGAATGCTCTGGTTACAACAAAGAGCACATTCCTTATGTTTAGGGTGGCCTAGAATCATCTAGAATTACTTAGGAGTACTGGTGAGGTGGACCAAAATGTCTGTACAGTCTGGATATCACTTTTGACCTGGTTTATATTTTTATAAGTCAAATAATAGTTATTTTGAGTAACAGATGCTGTATACCAATAAAACATTCGAAGATGCCAATATGTTAGCATGTCTGAAACAATGTATTCCAGATACCAATTCGTATTGGGTACAGTGGTATTGATTGGATGTTATCTTGAAGATTATTGTCATGATATAGTAGGATAGTTTCAACTGACAAGTAAGAATTCAAATGAACATATTAAGGATTATAGAATATTGAATCTTAAATACCATATTATTGCATCAGAATATTCTGCATAATTATGTAGAACACTAACATCATCAATCTGCTGTTACATATAGATAATATGAGTTGCAGGCAGTATTGTTACAAATTGCAAACGATATTAAATATACCAAGAAATATTCAACTATTACCAAACGTTTAATACATCCTCTAAACAAATATAATGTGAATCTATATTGTATTATTGTATGGCAGTAAAATTTCTATTTTTTTAAATTATTATACCTCAACCTATCCTCAACAGAATCGAAGGATAAATGGTTTATATTTCAGGTATATACGCATTCGGTTTGGTATTGGTCATATTCTGAGTTATTGATCTTACTCTGGAATAAGACTACAGATATCTATGGTATATATTAACTCTATTACCAAAAGTGTCAAGATTAAACATATAGTATAACTTGATTATTTCTCAATATTCTTTATATAACATAAGTATACTAAGTTTTAACCATATGAATATTCTTTATTGCAGGTTTTATAGTATTCTATTACGCTAAGTAAGCAAATTTATTTATTTTGTTACATACAAAAGTATAAGTTACATTATCCTTGCTATTATTCAAAAAAAAAGTAAAATTTTATGCATTCGTAAAATTCCTTACAGACCAGTGTAACATGATTACCAAACAACTAACAGTTACAGATGTAGAAAATATCAATATCTGTAATATTACTTCTAAATACCTCTATATGTTAAACTCTATTATTCAATCAATACCAGTTATATAATGTATACTATTTAATACCTTCTAGGTATTATATCTAATCTACAATATAGTATTTTACCTTCTATACCTTTGGTAATTGATTTCCAGAATTATATAATTTTATGTTGATCTGTTTATTAGAAAACCTAAACCTCTGTACATACTCTATTGTTTGACTAACTACTGTCATCAACAATATTAATTACAGTTATTGACTATTGTCAAGTATACTTTACTTAGATATTAGTCTGGATGAATACTCCTCTACTGACCTGAGTTTTGATAAATAGTCTTTATTTGGCAATTACAATTTGCTGTATCCATATGGAGAGAATATTTCATTGCAGTATTTTATGAAAATTTCTACTTTAACAGTTTATCACTTTCTTAAAATCCCTTGTATTTACTGAGTCTTTTAATCTTCTACAGATAACTCTTTGCTATAAAATTTTCATTTTCTACCTGAACTGTAGTTGCTTTAAACTTTCATTAGAGTACAAATGAAGCATTTCCAGGGGCTCATTCTTGATGGCTATATTCCTAACATGTAAACTGTCACTGCTGATTACATAATTGTTTCATTCCGCTTTGGGCCTAGATTTCACGCTAAAATTTGGTCGCCAACACAAATCATGCTAAATAAACCCCTCCGTTTCAGAGACGCTTAGGACCAGAACCTTAGGAAAGGCTGGTTTACGAGATCAATGCTCCATTGGAATGGGCCACTATTACTGCAATGTGAACTTGAGAGCGATGTCATTGGATTGTGCAATGCCCAAGATTGAAGCATACTGTAGATTAACACGGGATAGGTGAACCATGAATCCCTCAGCCAGACTCCCGCATTCATTGACGGCAGAGCAATGCCCGCAAGCACTAAAGCAATTATATCCAGCCCACACAACAATAATGACTAACCCCTCCTGCGCCCTAAGGCGAAGCACCTCTGGGAAGACACAGCATAAAACAAAATGAATTGCCCTTCATTCAGTACAACATTTGGTAGACATAATGTCTCAGAATGTGATGACTCAAAACCAGGACTAAAGTGAATCACTGGCCAACAGTAACAACAGAGTGCAACTATGGCTAACTTGTTTGACACAACTATTTAGCTTTGTCGAGTGTATGGGCGGTTCATGGCAGCAATTTCGCGCGCTACGTGTATCCATTCGAGCTCGCGCCTAGATGTGCATCCGCTTCTCAGGGTAAGAGACTCCTCAAACTTTAGCAGCTCGTACATGAACCGAAGGTGAGGTTGTATGATGACATTGAGCCGACGAGCCCGGACGTAACAACTAGTATCAATTAGTTACCAAGTGAAGAGGATCAAACAATAGCCATGCTTACTAGGCCCGTGGAAGGGAAAGCCTGAGTGATCGCATTACTTCAGCAATGCAGATAGTGGCCGATCTTGAAACACCAACCCTACAATGGACAAGAATTGGTTCATCAAGGCGATGCCCGTCATCTGGTTTATTAGTCGATGTCGTAGGGTTATCCAAGATGGAGGAACAGACCAATGAAATCCAAGCAATGCCGAAATTGATATTCCAGTGGATCGCATCCGTTGTCTTGCAAGTCTCTCACCGTCATCACTTTGTCTTTGCTGAAGGCATTATTTTCTTCGTTCGACCAAGTGACTTCTTCCCCAATACTTAAAACACGCTTTATGCCCAGGGCTTGAAGTAGGCCGCAATTATTTGCATGCAAAAGGTTGCCAAGATACATATATGATAGTATACGGCTGGGCAGGGAGCCATCCATTCGGTATAACCACTCTGGGGGTTCTATTTTTCGACGTAATACACACTGATCTCTGTTTCGGGCGGCGGTATCTAACAACGTACCCTCCGCATAGCGAAGAAACGCAAGATCCTTATCATATGCAAAGAAATTGCGCTTCTTTTCCGTATGTAATTTGATCCATGCGTCGTGGGCTGGTAGTATCTCGGCAAACATAAGGTAGGCCAGAGCGAGTAAGGATGTCTCCGTATATCCATCAGTGCAATGAATCAATATCTTGCGTGGTTCACGTTGTGAAGGATGCATGCGGTGATCACCATCGGAATCATAAAATTTTCCGTCGAGGTACCCCCCATTAGCAACAGCATGAATCCATCGGCAGGTGTCAACAATCACATCAACGTCATGTCTAGACCAGTTCGCAGGAGAAATTGTACCCGATCCGGGAAATTCCAAGAACAGCTGTGCGGGAGAGTGATCTATCTCCTCGAGTAGCTCTCGTAGCGTCTCCGGCAGTGGCAATTGGGCTAGGTCGCATGCTTCAATGAGAACGCTCCAATCGGGTTCCGTATTGTCAACGTTGTGCCTTATATCAGCAGTCGATCCCAGCCAGACATTCTTGGAAATTTCGGAAGCCTTTGACATGGCGCACATTTCCATTCGCTCCCAGTGACCTAATATAATTGATTAAATTAAGTCATTCCCATCAGAATGAGTTGAGCATACAGAATTCCACTACTTTCCCAGTCCAATTTCCCTTGGAGTCCACCGCGACTATCTCCGGAAACAGGTTTTCAAAGACAGAAAAGGCACCTAAGTCACAAAATCATCAGTTTTCAGACAAGTAGCGCAGATCTTTCGGGTAAATCAGATCTCACTCTCTACTACAAAAGTATTGTATTTTGGGAATCCACGGCCAGAATTGCTTTGACACTGCGCCCGATAGTGTAACTGTGCCGCCGATATTCGTTTGGCCACCCTCATTACCTCACTGGGATCCGTGTCATCGTCTCCATAGACCACAATGTCCGACAAACCTGTGAATTTGCCCACCTGAATATGAAAATTGCGAACACCAAAACCTTCGCGTGGGTCCACGCATAGGAACCCAGGTGTTTGCGGGTTCGGGGGAAGAATTTCCTCCGGTATTATGGCACCCTTTAGCCTTGATTTTGTAACATCTCGGCCAACCCTGACAATACAGATCCCACGGTAGCAAGTTGGTGTTCGCCTTGCTGACTTCTTTCGGGCGTAGAAGAAGGAAAGTTGTAGACCGTTGTCTGGGTGGAGACCATGCGCCCACGGAAAGAGTTGATCAATATCTGGCAATGGTTGACGCGAGGTGAAATTCAGGGCTGCAGCTAACCCTGGCGCGTCGATAGCATAGATAGGAGGAGAGTTACAAAGGCCCATATAATGCTCCGGCGGATGAAGGAGCGATTCCATGCGATTTTTAACATCCGTAACGGGGGAGCTATCTATTGGAGGAGATGCGGGGGGTGTAACGGGGCTTGTAAACTTCACTCCACCTGGATTGGGTGATTGCATATGTTTGATTGGAATCTGGATGGGTGCTGTCCGCTCGATGTCTGTCCCTGGACTTGGGAGTACTGGGGTTGACTTCAGTGTAGTCGCTGGTTGCGACCCGTGTGAGCCCAGGGAGGGTGGAGGCGTGGTAGTATTCCTAGGCAAAACAGCAGTCGCCATAGTTTATCAATGGGTACGCTTCCCGAATCGTAGACAATTTAGGTGGGAGAAGATGTGAGAAGCAGGTCGCTGAAGATTGATGTGAGGACTGCCTCGCTGCAGTTGACGATTGGTGTACAGCAGAACAAAGATCTCTCCAAATTGGGAATAATGGCGCTGGGTGAGGGAAATGGCGGTGATTTGAAGACCGGCTCCTCCCTAAGTCCCTCAGATATATCGAAAGGAATAAAGAATAAGAGAGCTGGGCGGAGGAAAGGATGACAGAGAGAAGAGAGATTATTATATGTTATCACCGAAGTTATCATGAACTGAAGACATTAGCTAGTGCGGATCGCAGAGAAGCTAGAGGTGGTGGAAGTCGTCAGCCAGCGATCGCTATAGAGTACAAGGAAGCGACCAGCTATACCATAATTAAGTACTTCTATATCAAGGTGGAGCTTAAGGTGTATGTATGAACTTTAGAATTGTGAAGAACCTTTTGACAGTAATTACTTAAGTACCTACGTAAGTAAGTACTTCGTATATTAGCATCCGTTACCTACGTATAAGTAATTAAGTACACAGTAGTACCTCGCGCTTCTGCTGTTGTGCTGAGAGACAGCTCGTCAGTACTGATCTTGATAAGGGCTGCGGTATCTCGATTGTGGGATATATCACCTTGTTCAAGTACCTGTTATCTCTCGCGGTGTTCATCCTTCGCAATCACAAAACAACTCAAACTTCCAACTCTATCCCCGCAGCTACAACATACTGACCTTACAGGAGGTACGATAAAAGTGATGAGCCCGATAAAATTAAAATCTGACTATCATAAGAGAAGCATCCAAAATGTCATACAGAATCATTTCCTATGGTTTAGGCAGATTTTCGTACTGTTGACCCTGGCTATACCGGACGCCCAAAATCCACCATTTTTCGTCCGGTACAGCGAGGGTCCAGTACAAATAGTATTACTAAGAAATCAGGAGGCTGGGGAAAAGGGAATACGGTAGAGCTAAGGGTCATTGTATATTCTACTATCTTCTATACACTCAAGTGCGCGACAGTCTATTACAGTCCTCTATGATTCTACCTCTTCCGAAATGCCAAAGAGACGGGCTTTAAGCAACAACGAAAAGTTTGCGATCTGCAAAAAGCGACTTGAACCCGCATATGCAAATGAAACGCTGGCCGAGTTTGAAAAACGGTTTCCAGATGAGAATGGAAATCCAGTCGCCACATCCACCCTGTCAGACATCTTAGAAGCAAACCAAAAGTGAGATCAAGCCGCAGGGTGGAAGAAGAAAAATCACATTGAATAGTTTTCTGTTCTTGAGCAGCTTCTGGTTGAATGGGTAGACCTCGCAACTTTGCAGCATATTCTGAAAATGCATTGTTTACGAGTAGCTGCCAAGAACTAGGTTCAGAAACTGAGTAGACTACTCGGTAATAAGGAGGACTACATAGACTTTCCATATCCCAATGGATGGATTCCGGGAATAAATAACAGCAATGTGTTGTGAACTAAAATCCTGCAGGGGTTAGGAGGTGATTTCAATAAGAAAGAGATACCGAGGATGCAACTGCACTGTAGAAATGAATTGGATGACTATGCGGTACATCAGCAAAATATAAAACGGTCTGAAACCCATAGGCAAACCACATAGGCTCCCAGTTGCTCCCTTGTGCTTCCTGGCCCCTGGAAAGCTCAGTAAAGTAATCTCAGATGCTCCAAGATTATTCTCAGGTGCACCTGAAAGCTCCAACAGCTGTGGAGACATATTCTGGATGCTATATAATTTGGTGAGTAGGATAGTTATGTTGTGACGAACCAGTCGAGACGATTGATTGATTGAGTCTAAGTCTAAGATGACACGTAGCCTATATAGTAGCTGCCAGCCCTAACCCACAGCCACGTGATGACGTACTCCACAAAGACTCGGTCTAACACTCCTCCAGGGCGTTATCACGTCCGTCAAACACTAAGCCATTGAAAAACCAGACAGAAAACAAACAGAAGACAGAAGACAGAAGACAGAAAACAGAAGCCAAACCATGCCATGCCCTGGGCTCCTCCCAAACGACCATTCTCCCGATCATGCTTCCTAAGCTCGGTAGTCGATTGTGCTGTTGGCTTCAACTGTATGGACTTCCAGTCAGCCGCTCCTCCGAAGGTGATATACAGTTTTGTTGTATCGTGATCGTGTTGGAAAATATATATAAACCTGCAGTACTTGCAGTGTATTGTATCGAAGGTAGTGCTCCAACCAGCTGGAGCGTCGTTGATTCTCGTCCGCAACCTCTCGGTCCCAATCATTGGTTGTGCTGTCCGTGTCAAAATTGGAGACGCTTCTCCGTGGCGATGTTGACCTCCGCTCGACAAACATAGTGGAAGTGTTGGTTCCCTTTTTAAACACAAGTGCTCATAACCTGTTGTACGGTGGCGGATGCTCGAGTAGTCGAGTGTGTGCGTGCGTATGCAAAGGTGAGTCTGTGTTGGTATCAAAATTGGAGACGCTTCTCCGTGGCGATTTTGACTTCCGCTTGACAAACGAAGTGGAAGTGTTAATCATAGCCAGTTCCATTGCGGATGCTCGTGTAGTCGAGTATGTGTCGGTGTCAGTGTCGGTGTCGGTGTCGGTGTCGGTGTCGGTGTCGGTGTCGGTGTCAGTGTCGGTGTCGGTGTCGGTGTCGGTGTCGGTGTCGAAATTGCAGACGCTTCTCCATAGCTGCAATTCGAATTGGAGACGCTTCTCCGAAGGTAGCTCTTCCGTCTCACCTAGCCCTAGGAAACTGATTCCCGTAGATCGTGGATCCCCTTACACGGCCTCCCGGGTGGAGGAGGGGTTGTCGTCATTGAAGGTTTAGGGTGAAGGTACAATACACACTGTACAGCTAACAAAGCTTCCTTGTCCTCACAGTAGAGGAGTCCGCAGACTTCGTGGATTCATGGCCACAATTGCCACCGCCGGTCTCTCGAGTCTGTCCCAAATCACATACCCAGCACATTTCTCTGGTGGACTAACCGCAGCGCTCCCCAGGGGTTTCGTGTGTGTTTGCCGACATCTCCCAAGTATCCGTGGTCCATTACCCGCCCACTTCTCATAGACTATCTAAATACCATACTGTATGTCGATCTGTCTTCTTGGCATTGCCACCGTTTGACCCGTTCTCGAAATCGCTTCGAACATATCCTAATGATGCTGATGTTGACCCGAACTCATCCTGATGATGCCGATGTTGACCCGAACTCATCCTGTTGATGCCGATGTTGACCCAAACTCCTCCGAGGGTGTTGATCCGAGCTCCTCCGAGGGTGGTGACACGATGTCCTCCGAGGGTGTTGACACGATGTCCTCCGAGGGTGTTGACAAGATGTTGACCCAAACTCCTGCCAAACTGCTCTCCGTACTCGTCCCGAACGTGTACTGTCGACATATCGTTCGGGTGCCGTAATCTCGTATACCCGTAGAACTCAATACCGTGGCCATCGCAGCCATCGCAGGCCTCTAAGCGGTTGAGTGAGATTTCGTCGAGAGGAGGCATCTGAGTCCCTTGCATCGTGGAATCGTCGTCGTGAGTCCGTAGGGTGTCCCGATCCCGGATGCGTTCGCAACGCATCCGGGACCCTGCGGCCTCGCTCGTATGAAGGTTCGCGATTCGACTGTTATCGCTTGATAGTTGTCGAAAATGGTATCCGGATCGTGGTCGCTCCCGGGCTCATAACCTGTTGTGACGAACCAGTCGAGACAATTGATTGATTGAGTCTAAGTCTAAGATGACTCGTAGCCTATATAGTAGCTGCCAGCCTTAACCCACAGCCACGTGATGACGTACTCCACAAAGACTCGGTCTAACAAGTTATATTTTGGAGTTGCTGAAATGTCTACAGTTTGATCTCCCTGAATACTGTAAACTTGGTGATGTATTCTCTCTACAGTGGTCTGTAGAGTCCCATAAATACTTTCTCTGTTATATTTACCTTCTTTGGATATTGTATTTCAAAATTACAATAAAAATGGTGGTAGTGGATTGCATACCAAAATTCAACAGGCTTGTATAACCTTGTTTTCTATTACATTACACCAATTATTAGTATTATTAGTTTGCCAGTTAAGTAGTCTTCAGTAGAATTTTAGCTTGAACTATATATCAATTGAGTAGAAGAGAATAGACAGGACGCTAGGAGATTCAAATGTATTATGGCGAATATCTTCCCTTTGCCACAATATTCAATTATGAAATATTAGCAGTTCAGATATTTATCGACTATACCTACTATTGCAGACTGGCTGGATCTTCTAGAGTCATGTTATGAATCTGCAGAATTACCATCGCAGGAAACATTGCAGTGAAATAGCAGAGTTAAAATATAGAAAGTTCATCATCAATACACTGTTTTGCCTCTGGTAGCATACAAAGGAAATGTGTCAGATGAAGGCAGTTCTAGATCTGCCTTGTGGAGCTTTGAATGACAGTGCAAGTATATAATTTGATATATAGTCAAAGGAACATAAACAAATGATGTGAATGTAGAAAGATTGACTCCAATTGTGTGAAATGAAGAGCTGGGAAAATAGAGTATGGAACACATTGTTTATTAAGATGATTGTCCCACCTCAGACTGTACTAAGCATACATGCATTCAATCACCAGGTGCATTTATGTCATCACAGTAACTATATTTACCCCCCATTTCGATGTAAGCAGCAGTGGTAACAGGTGGATTTTCCCCCACAATACCATGCAACATACAACTAGGGGGAACCTTCACGCCTACATCAGAAAAATGAAATTTGGTCTCTCGGAGTCATTGGAAGATGTCAGACCAGAATCCCACGGTACTCAAATCCCAGAGTTGACTGGACCAATGCAGTGGCCTTGAGGTGCACCTGGGAGTGCTAGGGAATAATACGCAAGGACATAGAAGCTCTGGTGAGAACCAGGGGAGCACCATGGAGTGCTGGCCACAAGTCTGGAAGCACCTCAAATCACTGTACAGCAGTCTGGGAAAAACAACATCTTCATTCTCATCTATGTATCTATGTATCAATATAACAATATAGCTACCAAATCTACATACAGTATATCCGGACCAGCTGCAGGCGGTGCTTGTGAGCAATTCAAGGTGCGCCAGAGGATGAAGATGAAGTGAACACAGAGATGCACTGGGAGTCCATAATCGAGCAAGTGTGGAAATCCATTTGGAGGCCATGATCGTGTGAACTGTAAGGCCGTGATGAAGGGAGTTTAGCGATGCACCTGGAGGCATTTATTGTGCGAATGTGAAGGCCAGGATCAAGTGAGTTTGGTGATGCACTTGGAGGCCATGTTTATGGAGCAGGTGGGGTCCAATGTAGGTGATATTGGTAATGGTAATGTGATATAGCAAACAAGACAATGGTGCTTGAAGGTTTGGGTTGAGGAGTCAAGACAAGACAAGAGTTGAGAATGGGTCAAAGTCATCTGTTGTGTTGCTATTCAAGAGAACCAGTAAAGAGAGAAGAAAGGAAATCCTCCTACACCAAACAACCGCGCTTTTTACACAACTCATACATCATCCTTGTATCAGTCTTCATATTCCAATATACTGTCCGACTCTTCCATCATGATTTTACACACCACCAACATGATCCCTTATCAATCAACCTTGCCACATTGTCTGATGTCACAACATGTCAGACCACTTCCTGATCATACTAAATATTCCCACCACCACCATTTAGTAATTGTGCGCCAATTCTGCATCTCCCATCATCTCAGCCATTCCATTGCACCAATTCCTTTCAACTTTCCAGAAACTATTCTTCCATTATCAATGGTAAAGTTGAACCATGCCAGATTGTGTGAACCTGGATCTGCGCTCTGAGGCCCTGATTGGGTGAGTTGAGAATAGCACTTGGAGGCCATAATTGAGCGAAATTGGAGGAGTACTCTGAGGTGGTTGATGGGAGGCATGCTGGGAGCTGAGACTCCATTCATCAGTAAGTTACAGTAACTCACATCCATGGGAATGTAACCAGCTGACTCTACCTGTGTGCGGTCATAGAGAGCCGGCTGGTGGAGATCGATTATGTCAGGAGGCAAGCCAGAAGCTGAAGCCACATTCAGGGGTCACCTTGTAAAGGCGAGAAGGAAGAGAGGAAAGACAATCCTGGATGAATAAGCCATTCCGGGGATGCTGGACTGAACAGATGGGAGAAGTTTGAATCTATTAGCTAGCGAATGACGTGGAGGGTGATTGTGCCAGTGCCCAGTAGCCTGGTCAGTGTGCTTCAGCAGAGCCATGCAGAGCCACACCTGATGTGCATGTCTGAACTTCCCACAACTACCTCCACTCCACAACAATCAGCACCATCCCCCAAAATGAAGTGCACCAAGAAGAAAATACAGCAAAAACCCCGTCGATCCCACCTCCTGTGCGTCCACTGCCATTTGTAGCCCCAAAAACCTGTTTCTTACCCTTGTGTCATCCATCTATAGACCAAGTCACCATTTATTTGATTGTAAGATTGCAGTCCATCACTGCAGCAACATTTGAAATTGACCAACAGTTGCTAGTCCAGTTTGGGATATCCAAGTCACTTTACCTTAGGCTGCAGGGTTTTGGTTGAACTGCGCTGATACTCAACAATGGCTTCAACCTCATACTCCGGATCCTCGTCGGTCATCCTACACATTGGGGGTGGGGGTGGAAGCTCTCGGCTGTAAACGACACAATTTTGTTTCAGATGGGCAATGTTAGAAACATTGCGCATTTTCCACTGAGCTTGGGTGTTCGACCTGAAAGCATTGGCACCAATGGCTTCTGTGAGGCAAAACGACCAGCAAAACGGCTGCCCAAACTTTCTGCAATTGAGACTTGGCAACTCCAACTGTGCAAGATTGGTATGGCCAGTCAGAAAGATGATCGGGTCAGGAAGAAATAAATCTCCCATTTGGAAATTGTGCAGGCCGCAACACCTTTCAGCTTACAAACCCATCCTTGTTGTGCTTACTCGAACAGCTTTCTCAAAATGTGGAGATCTGACATTATCAGTACAGTGAACATGGCTGCTTCTAGGCTGACTTTCAGCTTCTAGTTGGCACTCGGAATATGTACCTGCAGATCAATAAGGAACATTGGTACAAACCCCTCCTTGGCCTGAAACGGAGTATTCTTATGAGATTGTTAGCAACGGTTCCGGACCGTCAAGTCATGTCCCAGTCCAGGTCCAAACCGAACCATTGGCAGATTCTTGGTACAGGTTATCAATACCCCCGAACGATCATCTCGGGTACAGTTTGATGGAAATCTCCCAACCTGTCTGACTTGGACAGGTTGTCAGCGGGTCGCCCCATGAGTCCATCCATCTATTCAGATTAGGCTCTTGTTTTTGCAGATTGATAATGGTGTCTTATCAAAATCGTGAATTCAACAGCCAATCATTTGTTTTTGCAAGTTTTGCAGCCTGCGATAGTGAATATTTTTGAATTCATGTTTTTCCTTTCATTGATTGTATTGTTGCCTATCAAGGTGGTCAATAGTTCTGTTATGTGCTTGAATATCTGCGCAATGCCTTGATTACCAAATATGCAACACCAAAAATCATTGACACTCCATTGACCCTCATTTTCAGGATGTGGCAGGGAGCGTGTCGCTGTTGTTTTTGCCCCTAAAGGCTGCCAATATCTCATTAATGGAAGTCTGCAACCAATCAGAATTTAGATTACCCAAGATGCAAAGCGACGAATGGTTGACACTCAGTTGACACTCATTCTCAGAATGGGGCAGTGATCGTGGTGCTGGCTTTTTTGCCTATGAAAGCTGCCGATACATCAGATATGCCTAACAGCGACCATATCACTATTCAATTACCATACCTACAAGAACAAAAATTGTTGAGGCTCCATTGACGCTCATTCTCACAATGGGGCAGTGACCGTGTTGCTGTTTGTTTTGCCTATAAGTACTGCCAATACATCGGTAATGCCTGGCAGTGACTCAGTCACAATTCAATTACCATACTCAAAAGACCAAAAATCATTGAAGCTCCGTGTACGCTCATTCTCAGAATGGGGCAGTGACTGTGTTGCTGTTTTTTTTGGCAATAAAAGCTGCCAATACATTGCTTATGCCTAACAACAACCAAATCACTATTCAATTACCATACTTACAAGTAGTGTTAGCAACGGGTCCAAATTCCCAGGCCGGTTCCGGGTACGGTTCCACCCAAAACCGGACCGTGGCAATGGGTCTTACCACACGAAAAACCCGGCCCATTGGAAATGGGCCGGTTTTCCACCAAAAACCTGGCATTTCATGTTCACAAGTTTGGCTCCAATTAAGTATTTGAGTTCTGATCGTATCATGACATGATCAGTACGTAGATTGTGCAGTTTCAGCTGCTCTTTCACCTCCCGCTGTCCGATTTGCGATCAGACCAGTATTCGTTGAGTCGCTATCGAAAACCCGCCAATTTCGGGCAAAATATCGCTTAATTTCCCAGCGATTCGACGAATATTGGTCCTATCGCAAATCTGACAGCGGGAGGTGAAAGAGCAGCTAAAACTGCACAATCTACGTACTGATCATGTCATGATACGATCATAATTCAAATACTTAATTGGAGCGAAATTTGGAGGAATATGGAGGAACCGTGAAATGGACCCGCGGTCCGGGTACAACCCAGCCAAAAAACCACGAGTTTATGTCCGGTGCAGGTAACAAACCCGCCAAGACCACGCAGTTCGGGTTTTTGGCCGGGTAACAATCCGAACGGAATTGAACCGCTGGTCAAAACCCGGACTGGTGTCGGGTTACCCGGACCCGTCGCTAACACTACTTACAAGACCAAAGAATCGTTGACACTCCGTCGATATTCATTTTAATATATTGTCCATTCAACCTCTGCTGCCATTGATAAATGTGTTGATGATGTTTTGAACTTATTGGTTGTCTTTCTGACAGATTGAGACTCGGCCCTGTGGCAAAGCTGAGCCCAGTAATATTCTTACACTGTTCGCTCTCATACTAGTAAAACTGGAACATCTTGCCAAAACAATCATTGCACCCACTATACATCTGTTTATCAACCAATATTCACAAGCAACTGCTCACCATTCGCCCATGATATATCTCTAAATTAATCTCTTCGTCAAGGTACATACATGAGCTGCTGAAACATAACTACAAATTCTGCCCTACTTTTGTCTTGATTCCCTAATTCCTCCTGGAGTCCCATCAGCAATGACCCTAGTTTCTGTCAGAAACACCCGGGTGTTCCGGATGGCTCTGACAGCTCTGACAGGGCCTCGTCCCCTCTGACAGAGAATTACACGCTACCCGTCGCGTTGCATATGTACCTCCTATACTTTGTTGTGTCGTATACTCATCATCAGAATGACATGTGTGTAACACTGTTCGCAGGGGCTGCAGTTATGCTGAAGCCGGTTACATAGTGCCTGGCGATGTTTATGCCGTTCTCCAGCCAAGTGCCACATTGTACCTCTCTGCTATTGCTATATATTGGATGCTGCACTCTCCCCATATGTTTAGTTTTGAGATGTTGTCACATATTTCAATACAGTTTTCGCTTCGGATACATCGCTTGCCGTTGCATTTGCTTCACCATTATTGTATTTTAGAGGTCTGAAATATACTGTCCAAACTTCAAACTCACTAGTACTATACCCTCAGTCCTCCACATTCTGCGTTGATCCACCATCGGCTTGCGATGCTTCATCCTCCTCATCCGCATCCGCATCATCGCCATGTCCAATCTTCACACTCTCTAGTACTATGCCCTCAGTCCTGCAGAGTCTGTGTAGATCCATCATTGACGAGAGATGCTTCTTCCTCCTCATCCAGATCTGCATCATTGCCAACGTCGCCCTCATTCTCATCGACATCACTGCTTCCCAGGTCAATCCTCACAAGTTCAGTTGGGGGCCGTCGTTGCTGGCTGGCGGTGGGGATGGCATCGCGCCCGTCGCTTTCATCGCCTTGGTCTTTGTAATTCCCACTGCCCCCTGGCATGCCGAAATGCACTTTGTCATCTGTGGAATTGTTGTCTATCAGGATGTTTGGGTCAGTGGGTCAGATCTCAGGCTCCTCAAGCGCTACTTCGGAGATCAAATAGTCAAGAAGAATACCATTGTCAACATGCGCTGCTTCCACGATGATGACCACGGCAGGCGTTGAGTTCTCCGCCTGTTGGATCTGACGCTTGACTGTGGCAAGAGTGTTTTTATACACCCTCTGTTGGTAGCTCTCCGGTAGTGTGTTCGAGGTATACATCAAGAATGTATACATGTCTGCAACACCAGGTGAGGTTAACAACTTGTGGCCCATTGCAGCGCAGCAGGATGGGTTCTTTCCACCGTTATTCGAGTAGTTGAAGTAGTTCGAGCGATCTGGTCCGTCTCCTTTTGGCGTTGGCTTGGACACATTCAGATGAACACCTGTGGTCTTTTGCCACTCCACGAGAGCATGGCGCTACAAGGTGCAGGTAAACACGATCAGTGGCGAGCATATATGACCGTCCATGTCATCAATCATAGAAAAATACAATCCATCAGCATACTTACTGCGGTTATTCGCTTGATGATGATAATTGATGTAGATACACCCCAGGATTGCTTCCGCCAGGAAGTAAAGTGGACACTGGTCACTGGCGGGCAGGTTTCGACTATCTCTGGGTTGGATTTGGACCGCGTACACCCCCTTCCACACACTCTGCTACAGGAGAAAGATACTTATTGTCTGCCAGGAGGGAATCAATGAATTCCTAATGCTCCACGGCGGATTCAAAGCGCTGGAGATCATCAAGATCTGCTATGCTGTCCGTTGCGGATCGAATGAAACAAGATTTAACCTTATTGACTGGTGCTCGAAACTGGTAGCAGTTTGAGCATGTAATTTCAACCGCAGGCCGTTGCTTCAACATACCTCGTTCCAGATCTTGTTTGTGCGCGCCTCAAATGCTATGTACCAAATGTTGTTTTGCTGCATAGCGGTGTTCCAGTACTTCTCTATTATCTGCCAGTGTGGACCTTCACCTAATGCTTTCGCAACGCATTGCATTGTGTAACTTACCATCTCCACGTCGCTTGCACTCATGAACGGCAGTCCGTTTCACATCTAGAGCCCCAGGAGTCTCCCCGCTGCAAATTCAAGACGCGTCACGCCTCAGAGACCTAATCGATGGATGCTGCGGCTGCTGGAGACGATTGTTCGAGGTGTAGTCACCGCCTGCAGTTGCAATGGCCACTGCCTGTGTCTCTGATTCCTTTCTGTAGCTTGCGTTTGCAGTGGACTTGTGATAATCGCGCAGGCTTCTGGATTAGGGATGGGGGTAGGCAGGGTTTCATAACCGCTGAGAGGAGTGGGAGTGCTAGCAATGACGGATGCGGGGCTGGATACAATGCGACGCTTTGGCACTGTCTGTGAGGTTCCTCTGGGTGCTTGTGAGCTTTGACTGCTTGTACCTGGCGTGGCGGTTGGAGTATTTATCAACCATCGCTGTGTAGCGGACAGGGTGGACGCCACGCGTTGTGGGATATCTGCAACGCAAGACTAGGGTAGCAAAGATGATGGGGTGGAGTTCTGACCTTGGATTGAAGAGGCAATAGAACTCCCTCCTTGAGAGGAATTCCTCTCGCCAGCCTGTGCAGAAATGCATCTCTTAGCAGGGGAAAGTGGAGAATTCCCCGAAAGCCCACACAGTTGTTGATTCTGACGATCAGCAATCTGTCGAACATTTTGTAAGACCAGAGCTGTGTCAGTGTGAGGGCTCTGGGAAGGCATTGTCCGATATAGATGTGCGACGTTAAGAATGCAGGAACAATTTCCTCTGCATGCATATGCAATGGCAGATGAGGTAGACTCCTATTTGAGCGACCATGGAGGCATTCGACAAGATAGGGAGGCGCAGTGTAGACCGCGCTGGACTCTAAACCTTGACAATACTCGGGGATGAGATCCTTTGAAAAGCATTCAATCATGGCGTCAACTGCCATCAGGTCAAACTCAGATTAAACTCAGCATTGATATTCACTGTTACAGCAAAGTCTGAAGGTGTATTTGCACCGCTTGAAGGGTGTTTATGCCTTCTTGGAGCCGTTATTGTAGTATTGCACTCGTTCTTGGCACAATACTTCGAACCATCAATTGTGTATATCCTCAGCTTCCCGGCGGAAATCCCCATTTGGCAGAGTAAAAAGCATCGCAAAGCGAAAAATGAAGTATTCTCTATCTTGTTACATTGGTTGCGTGTGCGTTTTCCACCACTAGGCGTGTTGGTAGCTGTGTTGGGCGGTTACACAGTTAGGACAACCAGAGAACGATGCACTGTGCTCCGAGATGCACAAGGTCTGAGCGGTGAAAGTGCGGTGTGATGGAAAAGCAACGCCCGGCGACGTAGACATTCCTCACCGAAAGTACTAAATCTTCTCTCGAGGCTTCTCACTCATGAGGTGCCTGGTGGTTGTGCAAGATGAAGGCTGGGCCGTTTTTGTTTTCGTTAACCAACAAAATGCAGGATATGAATCAAAATTACCATATCTCACAAGTTGAACCAAGAAATCGCAGGAACTCGCCTATATATATCCCTTCTTCCTGCCTATACCTTCATTTTTATTTCCACCCGTGTTAAACACACCGCCAGCATTCTGAAATATTTCGACGTCATGTTACTTGCATAAAACAACGCCTCTCATTCCAAAACACACCCAATAACCTACACAACTTTGTAAGTTCCCTCTGGGCTTCCTTCCGCTACATGCAACTGAATCATAATGCTAGCGCTTTGGATCTAGATTCATTTTCAACTCATAGCGATGGCACCAAAGATCAGCTGCAAAGGACAGGAGAAAGCTAGGGCAATGATGCCAACATCGGTCATAAATCGATGCCTGTTGTTGGATCGGGACCATAGAGAAGGATTCATCTCGGAACAGATCCGTGAACTCATATGGATATACAATGTTTGTGGCGTCAAGGATCAGAGGGCATGGGACCTCTTTTATAATATAATCTTTCTTGATCCAGTCATGACTCGCCAGCTTTCACAATTCCAGCTGATGTGGCCACACCGCAGGAGCAGGAGTTCGCCTTTTCGGGAGTGGTGGGCAGCATTGCTCTCTTATATGGGGCAAATGTTTGACAACACCTGTGGCCAAATGAACAATTGGAGGTGGAACAACCCCTGCACCTTCGGGGATCAAGTCAAGTGCTGCAATGTGCAGACAACCAGCTAGGGGAAAGTTAAACGCACCGGCGAGGGTTTCTCTTGGTACGGTAGCAATGATCTCAGGGCCAAGATTGAGCCACCATGCTGCCGGCAGTACAAGCCAGGTGATATCCTGGTCCTTAGGCCACTGAATTGGGATGAGATAATCGACGAGGACCATGATGATGAAAACTGGGCGGATCACGGAGGCCCAGCAGTGGAATGAGCCATCCTGGCGATGGCAATGACAATGACAATGGCGAGGGTGAGAAGGACAGACAGGGCGGTGAGAAAGGGACCGGGAAAGGGAAGGGAACAAAGGATGGGAAGAGGATATGGAAGGGGAAGAGGAAGGCAATGGAGGATGGGAAGGGGAAAGGGAAGGGAAACGGTAAAGGGAAAGGTAGTGTTAAACACATCCCAGGGGGAGATGATATCTCTCGTGCCGTTACTTTGCAGTTGCAGAACGAAAGGTATCAGGCAGACTAGGACACAGAGGGCTAACTAGAGCGGGAATATTTCGAGCTGGAAGGAATGCCCGCCGCGTCAATTTCCTCAGATGATGATACCCACTCTACCAAGGAGTCGGATGGCAAATATAACTCAGAACACGATCCTGATGTGGATATGCGCATGGAGGATGATGTAGACGCACCGTGCAGCGTGGATTTAGACAGAGATATGGATGTGGAAAAGGACGGTGACGATGATGAGGAGGAAGATGAAGAGGAGGAAGATGAAGAGGAGAAGGATGAGGAGGAGGAGGAGGAGGAGGAGGAGGATGAGGTTGAGGAGCAGGATGAGGATGAGGATGATGGCAAAGAACCTCAGACGATTGGCCAGGGGGAGATGGTAAATACATCGGCTGACAATGTAGATACCATGGTAGACAATCAAGCAATCGTGCCACCTGAGCAAGGCCTGGAGATGCGCGAGCTGAACCCACGGCCACAACCTCCGGCGCCTGCCCCACAGCCACAAAGCCCAGAGCCTCACCCCCTACCACGAACACCAGAGACACATCAACTTGGTGGGAGGGAGTTAATGCGGCTTGTGACGCCACAAAAACCTTGCCGAGCGGTGCCAACTCTGCAAGAAGCTGAGGCAGCCGGAAAAACCTCCGACGTGGATGTGGATCAGCAGCTGCTTGGCGAAATGGCAGGTGACAACACTCTCCCTAATGTCCATCTCCCTGTGGCGCATCCAGATGACTCGGGAGGCAAGGATTGAACCAGTCCTCACGATGCAAAGGAGGCGAAGGTCGTTGCGTTCAGGTTAGGGTCGGGTTCTTGTCTGTATCATTTCCTTTGTTCTAATCAATTTACATCAGGCATTGACTACTACACGCGTCGCGAGGTTTTTGAATCACCCAGGGTTTATTTCCTTCGTGGGTTTTGTATTGGTTCTATTTTATTCATAGTATTATGGGACATTACACATGCCGCGTTTTTGCAACTCCTGCCATGTAACGAACTTCCTTTTGATGGTGTTGAGGCTCAAAACATCTCTCAAGTTAGATGAAAGTTTTGTGAGTGTACACCCACCAGGCTGCTCAGGCCCAGCACCAACTTTCGTCCCTTTCTACAGTGTATACTCCACTCCTCGCATGTCATCAACAATGGCAGAGAAGACGCCTTTCCATCGCCCTCAATATTCATGTCGAAAGAATTTCACCTCAGGCAGCTGGCGACTTAAACATATCCAATAACACAATCCTGAACACGTTGAAGTTACACGCCACAAGAATCTGACTATTCGCAGCGCGCCATGATGCGTTGAACCCTCTCAGCCTTGTGAATTCAACGCAATCAAAGATTCAGTCGAAGACTTGGACACGTTTCCCTATCTCGAACATGTTGAGAACATCACAGACATCGATTCTCAGCCACAGGTGCCTCCTGTGGTGCGGAGGCACACATACCCTGGCGCAGGCCCTCCGTTGAGTGATTACATTGCTGCGCCATGGGAACGCGACACTCAGGGGTGCCCTTAGAAAATCCTACACAACAATCCCTACTACCCGTTTGCGATGCGTGAAGTGTACAAATATATCCAGTGTGGGATCATGAAGAATGGTATGAAGACGTACTATGACACCATGCTGAAGGAGGAAAACTACGCTCTGCATTTCCCAACATCCAAAAATGGGGATGGCGTTTTGAAGCTCAACGCTAGCATGCCAGATGATCAGGCTCTTGGGGAGTGGGAACTACATACTCTCCAGAATGTGAGATGGAATGACAATCACCAACGCCCTATCAAATACTGGAGTCGAGACATCATCAAAAGCAAGACAAGGTTGATGCGGCAGCCAGCCTAGGTGGAGCATCTCATTTACACCCCTCAGCATTGCATTATCATTGATACGCCACCGAAATCCCTCTATGCCGAGATGCGCACTGCGGACTGGTGGTGGGAGACACAGGAATGGAGAAATACTCGAGGATAATCACATGCTAATCGACGTTAAGTCAACGCTCTGAGTGGAGGATACGCTGGCTCTCTGGATCTTCATGTCCAACGGAACACATCTCCCGAATTTTGCTGGCGACAAGAGGGAGTGGCCTGTATATATGACGATGGGCAATCTATCGTCCAAGATCCGCCAGATGCCCTCAATGCATAGCATCGTATTGGGCACTCTCCTGCCGATTCCAATCAGGAACTGCAATATTCCTCAGAAGCGGCTGGATGAGCAGCGGCAAACAAACCGAGACGCGCTGAATGATGTACTCCGGCGGTTACTCCAGCCGATGCCACACTCTCGCCAGGCCATATTCACTGAGGATTCAACATGTGTCAATATAGTCCATGAATCGTGAGCGACATCCCGAAGCCCGACCTGCTCCATACAATGCAGATCGACATGCTTGACCACCTCCAGAAGTGAATTTTCCACTTCATGAGGATGCACGAACGGCTTGACAAGTACAATGCAATCTGGTTTTCCATGCCTGCTTACCACGACCTCACACCAAAAATCAAGTCATATGGGGAAGTTTCTCAATGGAATGGGAAGGAGATGAGGGAAATGAGCCGGTACCTGCTTGTAGTTGTAACCATGTCTCTACGAGGCGGAAGCCGTGCTCAGCGTCCCATATTCAATCGTGTAATTGAGTGCACATGGGAATTATTAGAATTCTATATGTATGCTCGATATAAATCTCACAATGATGCAACATTGAGCTACATGCAGGACGCCTTGCGTCGTTTCCACCCCTTCAAAGATGTTGTCTTATTCAACTGAGCCGGCAAAAAGGTGAAGACCGAAGCAAATGCCCTGAGAACGGAGCTCGCGATGAAGCGAAAGATTGACAAGGAAACAAATGCTGAAACCAGGACACTGTCCAAGAAGTGACCCGAAATGAATGTCTGGCGGGATTATATCAGCCCCAAGCTAGACGTTTCCAAGTAGTTAGATGCCGACTTCAACCTTCCGAAGATCCACTTGATGTCTCATTGGGTCGAACAGATTCGTCGATATGCAGCCATGCAACAGTATTCTGCCGAGAGACATGAACAATCACATCAATCGAACCTCAAGCATGGTTGGAATGCCTCCAATCACAATGTCAACTACCTGCTGTAAATAATCACCTTTCAGCGTCGCATTCTGTGCTTCAAAATGACAGAGCTCAATCTCCAAGCCCTCGCTCAGCATCGGGAGAACAGCGCTGCCGCCTCTAAAGTCCTCCCTTCCGGTGCTGATCCGGCTGCCCCCTTGAGGTCCCAGTCAGATGCGAAGCCCGAATTCATGGGACCCCAAAACCGCTGTGATGGAAAGCATCCTGACACTATGATCAAACACTTCAGAGCATTACTGGACAATAGGCCAGACGCAACGCACCACATGTCAACATACAGCGGCACGTGGGAGTTCATCAAGCATAAGAGTTGTAACATGACATATATGTCAGATGACCAACTGCACGCAATGGAGCTCTGTATTTACCATTGTATTATGGTGGAAGTTGAGGTTTTAGAAGGTGAACGCATATCTCAGATGTGTCGATGCACAGCATGTCAGAGCAAGCGCGGAGGGGACCGATGGAATGGCTGGGTGTGGGTAGAGCAACGCCAAGGTGGTTGTTATGGCGCTCTGAATGGGCGTCTCCCGTGGCAACTGCAATGACTATTGGAAATGAAGCTACTAAACTAGGATGGAGCTTTCGTGGAGTACTCGTTTGCCCTGGTGCTCACCACAATACCTGAAAACTTGGGCAACTTGGATCCCATCTCACAATTTGTACAACAGAGAAAATCACCTTCAGCCGTTGCTTTGCAAGTCTTCAGCGTGGGAAACATGGTCGGCGGCGCACACCTAATTCCAGAGATAGCTACCAGTTGTAAGACAAGACATGGAACGAACAAGCGATGGATTGTCAATAGCCACATAGATCTGGTGACTTGGAATGATGTGTATAATTAGTAAACAGAGAATTGCATTTTGCGTGCAGGTAGAAGGAACGCAAGGAGAGATTTTCGCAGCGTCACCCATCCCATTGCAATCCTGATGCAAGCGCATACCCAACGAACTCATTCCGACTTATGGTCACACTTGGCCACAATGCCAGAATGTTCGTTTAAAATAGGAGACTTACAGAGCGAGAAGAAACAGTGAAACCGTGATCTGAGGGCAATATGCAACCAGACGCGTGATATTGATGCCGGGCGCAGAGTAATCCGCCACCAGGGTATCTCTCACGGCCCTGACAGAGCGCGTCCACTCTGACACAGGCATTCCGCCCAGACGGAAATATTTTTTGCTGATGCCAATGTATTGACTTTCAGCAAGACATTTTCAGCCAGTCTCTTTGATTTCCGTGTTGGCCGAATCAATCCAGGAATGTTTGGTGTGGCACTCATATCCCACTGCTCTGGGCCTTCAGGATCCTCAATGCCAATATCTCGCTCTATATTAGATTCAACTTCTGCCGCTCAATCGTCTTCGCTGTCATTTGGATGATCCAAGTCGCAATTTCAGGTTAGCCAATGCTCGGTTTCTGATAGCATTAGCAATGGGTCCAAATTCCCGAGTTGGTTCCGGGTCCGGTTCCACCAGAGACCGGACTGTGCCAACAGGTCTTACCACAGGAAAAACCCGGACTGTTGGAAATGGGCCGGTCTTACCCCCAAAAATCTGGCATTTCAACTTCACCATTTTGGCACCAATAAAGTATTTGAGTTCTGATCGTACCATGACATGATCAGTACGTACATTGTGCAGTTTTAGCCGCTCTTTTACCTCCTGCTGTCGAATTTGCGATCAGACCAATATTCGTTGAGTTACTATCAAAAACCCGTGAATTTCACTGCAAATATGGTGTTACTTCACAGCGATTCAACAAATATTGCACCGATCAATAATTTGAAAGCGGGAGGTGGAAGAGCGGCTAAAACTGAACAATCTACATATTCATTATATCATGATACCTTGAGATCTCAGATAGTTAATTGGAGCGAAAGTTGCAGGAACTGTAAAATGGCACCGCAGGGCGGGTACAACCCGGCCAGAAAACCGCGGGTTTATGTTTGGTCTGAGTAACAACCCGCCAGGATAAGGCGGGTCGGGTTTTTGGCCGGGTCTGGATCCAAACCCAACCCAACCGCTGGCCAAAACCCGGACTGCTGGCGGGTTACCCAGACCTGTTGCTAACACTAGTGTCCGAGATATTATCAGGTGGGCTATTCTCATTGCTTTCAACTGGATGACGGTTGATCCATCTTATTTGGTGGACATTTGATATTTGTGTTCGTCTTCCAGGGAGTGCCTTTGCAGACAAAGCTGGTGGCAAAGGTGATCTTTCCGACAATTGAAATGCAGCTGCACCATCATGTGAAAATAGTGACCAGGATGCTTTGAAAATCTCTTCCGTATCCGAAATGTATCCTACAGCTGTCATTCGCTTGTTTTGAGCGCGAGATTCCTTCTGTGTAGCATGTAGGTTTTGCCAGCCTTGCCACATCTCCAAAAAGTTGTGGATCTTGGCCATTCAGGGCCATTTTCGTTCCTCTGCGTCTCTCTTCATTTCTGTGTTGTTTGCTCTGTTCATTACATGCAATGTTGGATCATGGCCTGCCAATATCCCTTTATTGGCTCAAGCAAACTGCCTTACAATGACAATTGTTACGAAGGGTCTTGCCAGTGGTTTTCGACTGCCTGCAGCCAATACCATCTCGCCTAACGGAAAAACTGGTCTCCACTCCAACACTGTGTGGTACGATAGAGAATATATCTCATGCCATGTTGGAGAGATCAGCATACTTTGTGTGTGATTCCTCTTATTGTCGCCACCAGTCGGTGATATCTGGCATCCAAAATGTACTGCTAATCTCCATTGGGTTGGAGTGGTAATCTTTGAGATTTGGATCGATTTGCCCCCAGTTCTTTGATGATTCAGGCGGTGACTTCGAATAGAGCCTGGTGGTGGTCAATTTGTGTGCTGTGCGAACGCTTCATCCGGGGGTCATTTCAGCCCTATTGTTAGGCATCTGGTATTGTTGATCATTGCGGGACTAATCATATGGATCAATGGAAGATTGACCGGATCCTGTAGCGGTAGTAGAGGGGAACAGATTATTGCTTGGTACAATGTCGGATTTAATGACCGGCACACATCTATGTTTGGCATGATATTCATCCTTCATATCCTTCAGGGATGCCTCTGGGTATTGAGTAGTATACGAAGTCTCGTCCTCAGGATTAATATACATTCCATTGTCCCACTTCCTGAAAGATCGCAATGTGCGGAAAAGATCGAGGAAATGTGCTGAAATGACAAGCATAGCCGTCGTTGGAGTAGCTTCAGTGTACGATTTGGACAGCTTCTGTCATGTTCACTTCACAGTGCAGTACAAATTTTCATTCCATGGAGTCTTCATCTTCGCTAAAGCTCGAATAACGCCATACCTATGATTGAGAGTATCATGGTAGACTGTGATCACGTGATGCAATGTGACTGAATGCCTCTTTCATATCCACAGGGTCCGGTATCGGCATGGTCCCACAACGTCCATGACATACCGGAGCATGGTCCATTCATCCTGTGTTGTGAATATTGGCCGGTTTTCACTGTATTTTGGATTCTGGAGCCACTCTTGGGTGAATTCTCATAATCGGTAGGCTTTTTCAAACAACTCCAGTGTTGAATTCCAACATGTCTTCACATCCATAATAGGTAGTACCACACTACAGATTTTGGCTTTATGACAGTCAATGACCTCATTTCGACAACCAGGTGTCGGCAAAATCGATACAGCAAGCATTCCCTGCTATATGAAGGTCAGTTTCATGACTTTCAAATTATCTTGAAATCCGGACTTTCTCAATTATTTTTGCTAAACCAGGTCTCATGGCCATCACCTTGTTGTTTCTAGCATTGCCCTGGTTTCGAAGTCTTTTACTGTTCTGAATGTCTTTGCTTTCATTCTCTCCAATTGCTGATTGCGCTCATGAGCTTCCCAACACTTGGTGAGGCCTTTTACACCGCGGCTGCTCATGAATGCACCTAAAGCCAGCTGTATGACGTGCGACATGCATGGTATGTGGTTCCTGAATGCTGGCCGATCGATTGCAGAGGCCTCAAGAGTGGATTGCAGCTCACAAGTCATCAAATCATTTCAGGAATCACTATCAGTCCTGATTCGAAGCAAACGGCCGTCAGTAAGCATGAAATGATCGAGAAGGTCCCTCAAATGTAGTGGTAGCCGTGCTCCGGTGTGATGGCCCTTGACCCATCATCCTGCATTAACTTGCGAATGAGGAAAAGGACAAGTGATCGACCTCATTGAAGGCGAGTTGTACATGTCGTAATGCCAAATTTCGATCCATATAGTAAGCAATGACCGACATTATCGCTAGGTTGTTCGTTGATGCCCACCCATCCAATGAGAAACTAACTGTATTTCATGACTGCAATTGCCTCATGATTGCATCCACGGTCAATGAGTACTCCCTCCGAGAAATGTTGGTAAGGGTCGTTGCAGACGGGAGCATTAGGTTGTTTTGGAATGCCCTATATGACGGTCGTAGCTCGAGATATGAAATAGTGTTCCATGGAATATGATTTGAAACAAATCCTAACATGAGAGTGTGATTCCATGTGTTTTGGTGAAATTAAGAAGTTTCATAGTCCATCACTGCCAGAATGGAGCGTTTTGTCTGTCAATTCAGTTAATCAGGATCAAACCTGAACGTGCAATATGAATTTGCTTGGCAAACTCACCATTGTAAGTCCTCGACTTCCTTCTCTCCTGGGTAGTGTTAGCAACGGTTCCGTTTTCGGACCGTTTCTATTATAGCGGCTCCATGAAAACCCGGACCTGGCCGGTTCGGTCCGGGTTTGTACAAAACGGTTCCCTCAACTATGTCCACGAATATTCGTCCGATAATTTAGTGTTTGGTACATGAAATATGCAGCTGCAGACTGCGCATCTTTTGGTGGTCTCCGATTTTTGATATCTTTAAAACTCAGCAAGCGGCTCTGAGATTATTGTCATTTTTGGCGTAAAAACGAGGTTTTTGGGCTGCCGCTTGCTGAGATTTAAAGATATCGAAAATCGGAGACAGCCAAAAGATGCGCCGTGCAAAGCTGCATATTTCACATACCAAACACTATACTCTCTAATCAATATTTGTGGCCTTAAAGTGATGGTTCGCTTAAAAAATCGTCGATTTTTGATGGGGTAAGGCCGTTGCCACGCAGACCTATAATACCCGCCGGGTCCAAAACTGGAACCGTTGCTAACACTACTCCTGGGGATGGCCAAAGCTGTTTCATCGACCGTTGATCTGGTCAATTCAGTAATTTCCGACTCCGTTGATTTTTGTAACTTTCCGATATGGGCTTTTGCCGGTAAGTGTTTCCCTATTCAGCTGGTCCCATGTTTTGATGGATGGCGAAGAACTTGATGACAAACAATACATACGATGCCAGGGCTGCCGGTCTCCTCAATTCTGCAGTGCAAATACAATCACCACGAAGGAGCATGTCTAGAATCGTTCCAAGCGCTAGGCAGTTTTGAGACTACATTCATTGAAACCCTCCAAGCATCAAAGACGATTTGGGAAGTAAGGTTGCTCAAAGCACAAATACAGACAGGTTTATTTTTGGAAGACATCATAACCTCTAGCAATGAGGTATTTCAAGATTTTGAATCTGACATAGTGGTAAGCATATGATAGCTGTGCGATCGGATTCGACAGACTGCTAAATGTTACGTTATAGTACAGTAGAATGCGGGTTCATAAATATTCACTCTAGAGCTACAACCAAAAAAAGTCAGATATGTGAGACATTGCATGCATACGGGTGAAGTTGTATACATAGACATATTGACAAGACTGACCGCATAAAACTCAATTTGGGAACAATGCAATGCAGTTCATTGCTGTTGAACTTATTGAGCCTGCACAAAGATTGTTGATGCTCCATGGGAGCTCAATTGTAGGAGGCACACGCGATTTCATCACTAGTAATTTTGCGCATTAAGACAGCCGATAAGTTGATTATGGCTTAACGCCCTTCCATGGCCGTTGGATTATCCAAGATGCAAGATCAAAAATCGTTGGCACTCTGTTGATGTTCACTTCCGGGAGGTGGAAGCCATATGGTCACCAGCACCTTTGCGCATAGAGGTGGCCAATACATTGATTATGGGTTAATGCCAATCCATTGCGGTTTGAGTGTCGATGATGAAAGACCACAAATCGTTGAACCTCCGTGGACTCACAATGTTAGGTGGTGGCAACAAAATCGTCCGTAGCAATTTTGCCCAGAACGGTGGCCAATGATATCATTATGGGTTGACACGGTTGCGGTGTCCTTTGATTATCCACGATGGTAGACTAATGATTGTTGACACTCCATTGACCCTCACTTTTAGGAGGCGGTAGCGATATCGTCACTAGCATTTTTGCCCATAAAGGCAGCCGATAAGTTGATTTTAGGATAACGCCATTCCATAGCCCTTAGAGTGTTCCAGATGCAAGACCAGAGAACGTTGACGCTTTGTTGATGCCCATTTATATGAGGTGGTAGTGATATTGTCACTAGCATTTTTGCCCATAAAGGTGGCGGATACATTGATTATGAGTTAATGCCAATGCACAGCTCTTTGAGTGTCCAAGATGCAAGTCCAAGAATCGTTGACCCTCCATTGACGCTCGCCTTAATGACATTCTAACAGTCATTGCATGCCCATCCATTGTATGTACAAGTGCATACAGTTGTTATTGGCAGCCAATGAATCGTTTCTATGTACAAAGATTTGCATCCAGAAGCTTCCAAGCCTCCCAATTCCTGATCCACGACTACACTTGTTATCTGAGTGATACATGATATCAGCCCATCACGGTACAGCGCTTGCAGTTGGCAATTAACCCCATGTAGATCCGTACAATGGTTTTTGAAATATTTAGCCCGACTTCCTCAATGTTCCTCATCCTGCTCATTTTCCCCGATTGCCGTGGCGTACCATAAGTAGTGTCTGGAACGGGTGTGGGTCACCCGGCAGCGGGCCGGATTCTAGCTGGAGGTTTGGTTCGGTGCGGTTCCAGACCCTGCCAAAAACCCGGCCGGCATTGACTTGGCAGGGTGGTTCCCTGGACCGGACATAAACCCGAGGGTTTTTGTCCAGGGTGGAACCGCACCATGGTTCGATTTTACAGTTCCTTCCACTTCGGCTCAATTTTGGCCCCAATTAAGTATCTGAGTTCTGATTGTATTGTGACATGATCAATATGCACATTGTGCAGTTTTGTGCGCTCTTTCACCTCCCGCTTTCGGATTTGCGATCCGATCAATATTCGTTGAATCGCTGTGACATTAGGCCAGATTTGAAGCAAACATTGTGTGTTTTCGATCGCGACTCAACGAATATTGGTCGGATCGCATATCTGAAAGCGGGAGTTGAAAGAGCGCACAAAACTGCACAATTTAGGTATTGATCATGTCACAATATGATCAGAACTCAGATACGTAATTGGAGCCAAACTTGTGATGTTGAAATACTGGATTTTTGGTGATGAAACCGGCCCAATTGCAACAGTCCGGGTTTTCATGTGGTATAACCTGTTGCAACGCTCGGTTCCGGATCGGAACCGGACCTGGAACTGACCCGGCAATTTGGAACCGTCGCTAAGACTAACTGGAAGCAATTTTCAATATCTCGACCATTGGCACCGGGAATGCGCAGTGACTTGTGCAGTTGGTTGCATGAAAGACCGCTGCATGATGGTCGTCATTCATCCCAGTTCACGATGTGCTTCAACCGCTTCCTCGACGACTTGGAGGAAATCACGCACTTAAATTCTGTCAGTAAGTTTCATCTCTAATTTAGTTTTAGTTTTCTGACTTAACCATAACCAGCAGGCGGATGTCGAATTCCTTGGTTGTCAGTCGATGTGATTTGGAGTCTAGAACATTGCCATGGCCCATCTGATGCTTACACATGCTCACACAAATTATCAGGTCTCACAATTTGGTCACTGAAATCAAGTAAAAGCTGTCACATAGCAAAATACGTACACATATTGCTTTTTAATGCGATACAGTGTCAAAAATACCAATTTGCCCGTTTACCCCTCTGGCGATGCGGCAGCAGTCACCATTTCTTTCTCCGACTTTGATATCTATACGGTAATTACCATCTCACGGTATACCCGGGGGTGAAGGCTTACGGGTTCAACTGGCTGTGATTCATTGAACATTCATGAATGGGGCGCTGTGTCGGGTCGGGGAGATGGCATTCCTGTGCCTGTCTGGGGCCTCCGCAAACCTAGTTTCATATGACTACTCCCTGGTCAAGATGTCACTGGCGGCATTTGTAATTTTCCGGGGACACTATTAAAAGTCTCCATAGGCTCACCAAATATCGCTGGGTCAGATGAGGCTAGTGTTAGCAACGGTTCCAGTTTTGGAGCTGGCCGGTTTTATAGGTCCACGTGGCAACAACCTTACCCCACCAAAAATGGACGATTTTTTATGCGAACCATCACATTAAGGCCACAAATATTGAAAAGAGAGTTTAGTGTTTGGTACATAAAATATGGAGCTCCGCACAGCGCATCTTTTGGCGATCTCCGATTTTTGATATCTTCAAAACTCAGCAAGTGGTAGCCCAAAAACCTCGTTTTTGGGCCGAAAATGGCAATAATTTCAAAGCAGCTTGCTGGGTTGTGAAGGTATCAACAATCGGAGGCCAGCAAAAGATGCACCGTCCAAAGCTGCATATTTCATGTACCAAACACTGAATTGTGTGATGAATATTCATGAACTTAATTGAGGGAAACATTTGGCACAAACCTGGACCGAACCGGCTGGGGCCAGCTTTTCTTGGAACCGCTATATTCGAAACTGTCTAAAAACGGAACCGTTGCTAACACAAGGCGAGTCTGCTCCATCTGCTGTTTACGTCGAATGACAGCTGGAACTTTCAATTCAGTCGTCCCGTACTTCTTATCTGTTTCACCAAAGTTATCTACCGCATCTCGCCAGCTTCGTTGCGACCATTCGTTAAGCTTCATCTGCTTCTGCCAAAAACGCCCCATGTGATGCTGTACCATCTCAGAGATTGTGCCCATCACCCAGCCGGGTTCGTCAACTTTGTTCAGCTTGCCCAGCTCAAGCCCTGCTTCATCATCATCGTCATCTTCCCTACCTTCCCCATTGTCAGAACTTGCAAGATCGCTCAGACTATCTCCAATGGCATTCAACATCTCCTCATATCTTTATTTGGGCTTTGTGGTTGTCAATCCCGTCTTTTGAGCATTTCCCTTATCTTCCTGTTCCTGCTCAATTGCGGTCTCTGCGTCTTCAACTCACTTTCTTGCCACAGCAGTCTCTCTATCCACATGATCCTCGATGCATTTCTCTGTCTCGTGGTTGCTTCAAAAGTGCGTTTCTCATTGATTCCCCACTGAAAGCCTCTTTTTGGATAGAAAGCTGCGCAATGTTCCAAGGGCTCAGACGCTTCCAGCCTCCAAGCCACACTTGCCTTCATTCGCTTGATGATGTTGTCGTGTGGAGCGCGTGGTTGATTTGCCATATTTGCCTGCAGGTAAAGGCAAAACGTTTGTTTTCGGAGCATTTGCTGTTGTATTGTCTGTTGACTTTGTTGATGGGCGAGATGTTGGACGGTGCAAGATATGGACTTCAGGAGGCATTCTGCATCCTTTATGTCGAGGTTGGTACGCTTAATTGACTCAAACAAACCAAAATCTGCATTTTGACAGTCACTCCATTGGGAATGCAACGCTAACAGTAAATCATTACATGACATTTAGCGTCTGTTTCATGTAAGATCCCACCGATGTCTTGAGATGAACATCGGTAGACGTCTTTTCTATCGAAGAATGTGCTGTTTATAGAGTCTCACAAAAATGAGATTCTGGCAGCCGTTCACCGGAATAAATCCTTGCAAAGAAACACAAACATCTGACCGACTTGGTGCAAACGGCAAGATGGTTGGAAACCTGTGCAACCTGAACCTATATGTAGCAGGATTCATCTTGTGTGGAACATGCAAGTTGGCTGTTACACATTGCATTTTGACTTGACGCTAACGATACATTCTTTGGGACTTCCCACTTCATTTGGTTAACATCATCCTCTGGATTTCTAACTTCTTTTCGTTATCATCATCTGTTCACTTCCGTAGCAGCAAATCATTGCCCCACAGACACCTCAGCAAGGTGTGAGTGAATCAGAATAGAGCAGGATGATGGGCTCTTCATCCACTATGCCACTCGCTGAGACCCAACTAAAATCCAGACACCACTTAGTCTACCGCGACACTGCAAATGCAGCCTGACAAAATATGATCCTGGACGCACAGTTGAAATTTGTCCATAAAAGCAAAAGCACCATGAATACGAAGCAGCACATAATCGGATGTAAGTATTGTTGTATTGAGGTAGACGGCTGTCAAATAATGATATAACATACAGCTGGTGTATGTACAGTGCTGAATGATCAATTTAAAGCTAGCCGCAATGGGAAACCTCCATGGTCAACGAGGGCATTTTTCTGCACAGTCTGAGAAAAGGAACACATCAGCAAAATGTATGTAAGTCACTGGGAGCCTCCAGGAGTGTCTGAGAGGAGGCGGAGTGTATACTTAAAAGGGTCAACTTGAGGAGAGAACCAGACCCTAGGAGGGCATGCCGGGCGGGCATTGGAGTAACTGCAATCTCTGATGACTGGTACGGGAGCACCATGGGAGCAGCTGTGAAAAGTCTGGGAGGACCTGGGACTGTCGCCCAATCATTGCGGGAATCCCAAACTAACTCTGAGAGATGCCTGGTTCTTATGGATATTCATTCAAAGGAATGCGGGCGGTATCTGAGATTCTCCAGGTGTACTCAAGCATTAAGAATACCCTCGACATATGATGCATAGATTATTGTTCATTATCAACTCTTAATCATACTATAGTACCCAGCATCTCATCAACATTCTATTGTTTGTATCGCTATATTGAGGAGAACCAAAGAAAATGGCGAGTGAGTCGAAAATGAATGTAGGTAAAACCGAAACAATAACCCAACTAAGCGATCGGAATGATATCAATTGAACATAGTCTCAATGTCACCCACTAAATCTCCCATCTCATCAGGACCGACAAACACAGGAACACATAATTCATCAATGGCACAAAGAAGCTGGAGACACTCATTGGATTTCCAAATAATTCCGGCCTGGCGAATGGGCGAAATTGAATTCCAATGTCATTTGACTCGATTTGTGATATCTATACGATTCGAATTGATGTCAGATCCTGGTGAATCAAAATGGAGATGGAAAGGCACTATGATGAATTCGGGGGGGAGAGAGGTGCGCATCCAGGAAAAGAGGAGTGCCTGATGTGGTGTGCGAGGTGGGCAAGGGGAGTGCTGATGGTGATGGAAGAGTGCAGAATGAGATTGAGGGGCGCAAATCCAGGCCAACGAGCGCCGACGGGGATTGAGGAGCGCAAATCCAATGCAGCAGCCCGTCCATGCTGAGCAGCGCGGAAAGGGGAAGGAAGGCAAACATTCTGGAATAAAATTGAGGTGCTCCTAATCGAGGTCGAGGAGGGGATTGAGGAGCGCCCATCCTAGTGGATGAGCGCGGACAGAAAAGGCAGTATGGAGCACCAATGGAGATTGAGGTGCACCGAGGGGCATTGAGGAGCGCCTATTATACCGGAGGA